>Ga0214919_10000575_pt1 | contig 62475 bp, 34 predicted proteins | sample LL1503_MetaG_FD_177994 | JGI IMG/M metagenome (GOLD analysis project Ga0214919, IMG submission 177994) | Freshwater microbial communities from Lake Lanier, Atlanta, Georgia, United States - LL-1503 | ecosystem: Environmental > Aquatic > Freshwater > Lake | place: USA: Georgia | collected... | reverse complement strand
TGCTCCGTTACCAGTAAATAACTGTGTTTCCGGAATAGTATATCCATATTGAGTAGGAGTAGTTTCTCCAAACAAAGTATAATTCAAATAATCAACTGATGCATCGTATGAAGTTAATATTGTAGGAGTTGATGAATTGTATTTTCCTGCAAAAACAAGTTTAGCAGAAGTACCGTTACTTGCTATATCAATAGCATAATCTCTACTTATAAAATTTGCACCGCCGGTAAAATCGTTTAATACAACCACTGATCCGCCGGGACTAGTTGAAATAGTAAATTCGTTATCATCTACAATTGTTTTAATATAATAAATTGTATGCGGAATAATGATACTTCCAAACATAGTATCGCTAAACACGATTTGATCATTTACTGATAATCCTGTAGTAGTGTGACATGTAATTGCATTGTTACTTGCTTTAGTACGGGTTACTGTTTCTGTAGTGCCTAACACTAATTTAGTACTATTGTAAATTGTTAACGGGGCAGTCCATGTAACACCGTATTGAAATTGAATTTGCACTCGCATTGTACCTAATGCAGTAGTCAATTCAAAAGTGGGACCTGCTACACCACTAGGCGCAGTAAGTGATATGGTTATACGATTTGTAAGTAAGCTCACCGTCTTAACATAGTAAGTAGTGTCTTCCGCTACCCCACCAAATACTTCTCCCTGAAACTTTATTGGACCATTTAATACAAAATCAGTAACATCATCACAAGTGATACTATCTCCCAATGCATTAGTTGATGTGGCTATTACAGATATTGGGGATGTGCCAGGCTGAATTAATCCAGACCCTGAATATATAGTAGCACTATAATTACAATTAACAACTATTTCATTCCAGCCTGTAACTAAATTTAATCTAATAGGGTCAGTTTTTGTACTGGCTTTAACCAACTGGTCTCCGTTACCTGTTTGATATACATCAATTCTTAATTTATTTAATACAGGACTAAACGATATAGGAGAAGCAAGTGTGATTGTAAAATTTATCCAATTGATCGTATAATTAGCAGGTTCATAAAGTGAAGTACTTAGATTAGTTGCCCCGTCAATTACAAAAACAGCAATTTCTATTGGTATGGGAACTAAATTAGCAAAACTGTATAGTGTTTGACTACTTGATGTTGGGGTAAGTTCTGTAGTAACAACATTATATCCAACATGTTGATATATAGTTTCATCCCAATTAGTACCAGGTCTAGTTGCCACAGTCATTGTCATCGAATCCGTAACTACTCCGGAAACTAATTCTTCCGGAGCATACCCAGATTCAAATGAATCTCCTTGGACTGTATACGCTGCAGGGTTAGTAAGGAAAGCTGATATATTTGTCCAAGTTGTACCATTTGATGTTCCTTGCAATATAACATTATTATCACCTACTATTATCCATACTGAATCATTGGTATTATATAAGATACCGTTAAGATTTTCAACAGTGCCTGATGTTCTAGTAGTCCAAACATATCCATTAGACGATGTTCTAATTGTTCCGTTATTTCCAACTGCTATATAAATTGAATTAGCATATAAGACATCATTCAATGTATATAATTCAGGGTAATGATACATCTGAGTTAATGTAACTGCATTATTTGGTGTTGCTCCACCTAATGTAATTGCTGCTCCGCCTGAAGTAAGACTTAATGTAACTTGTGAAGTAGATACGATAGCCTTAATATAATAACTGGTGCTTAATACAATATTATCAAATGAACTTGTAAATCTGACTACATCGTTTACTACAAATCCCGCAGTACTTTGCACTGACACTATATTTCCGGCAACAAAGGTTCCGTATACTAAAGTTTCTGAAACTCCAAGCCATAGATTACCATTTACACTTGAGTAGATTAATCCATCTTCTCCAACTGCAATAATAAGATTGCTACTATTAGTAATCCCGTTAAATCCTTTAGTTGTCAATGACGGCAATAATGTCCAATTATATCCATTAGTACTAATTGCTATTAAATCAGTATCTATTGCATATCCGGCAACCAAACGTTGTCCTTTACCCACAGAAATAACTCCGGAAAAACTAGTTGAGTTTATTCCAGCAACACCGTTAAATGATGTAACTAATTGTACATTTAAATAATTAGCAGGGGTAGTATATGTTTCAGCCCAAGCATATGTATCAGTACTAGTAACAATGTTTTCCCCAACAGCCACCCATAATAGAAGAGATGCAGAATATGCCACACTGTTTAATGATAATGATGCTACCTCAAGTGAAGTTGAATCATACGGAAATTCATCAAACGGAGTTGCCCCAAACGGAGTATATTGGCCATTTGATGTCCAAGTAGATCCGTTATTACTACGATATATAGGGGTTGCAGCATTATTAGCAGTAACTACATAAAATTCACCTGCATATATTATATCAGTTACATTTACAGGATTAGTAGATAATTTTACGGTAGCCCATTCACTTCCATCAATACTAGTAATAATTTCTGAATAACTAGGAGTATTAGAAGCTCCTAAATAAGTGGTTCCGTTCCAAGTAATTGATATATTATCAACATCGGTTGGATAAAACGGTAAATCTTGTAGTACAGTGTCTAACTCATATTGAAACTCAGGAGCAAATGGATTTCCTAAGTATGTACTATTAGGGTATCTAATTCCCTGTAGTAATTGAGTTAGGTCTACCCCCGGCATATTAATTGTAGGTTGATAGTAACCTATAATTCTATCTAATGCATTAAGTCTTCTATCGCCTGAGTCTAATAATTCCCATTTACCAAATGCAAAATCAGTATCATTATTACTAATAATACATGCATAAACTCTATTATTATATTTAACAATACTTTGTTCAAATGTAATTGGTTCTAGCAAGAAAGCATAATCTCCTGTCATTGCTATCGTCATTGTTCCTGTAGAATCAGCAATAATATTAAAAGTAGTACCCGAAACAGTTTCAGAAATAGTTATTGTAGTTGCGGTAGGTATTGTAGTAATATAATAGGTTCTTCCTACTACAATTCCTCCAAAGACGGTTCCAGTAAATATTACCGGATCAGAAATTTCAAAATAAGTAGAACTGGTTACTGTAAATCGATCTGTTGACGCGGTTGCGGCTGTTACGGTAGTAGATATTATTCCATTAAATCCAAAATTTATCCCACTTACTGAGTCGGTCAATAATTGATTTGAATATACTGCAAACTGATTTAGTGTAATAGATTTTAAGTAATAATTTTGAGACACAGTAACTGGCGTTCCAGAACAAATTACTCTTTCTATTTCTCCAGTAGTACTAATACCTGAAATAGTTAATAGTACATCGTTTGCCGGACTCAGTCCACCCAAGTTTACCCCAGATATAGTTAAAGTATTATCAAGTGCATATCCGGTACTAGAATTTGTAATTATAGCCCGATATCCGCCTAAGATATAACTTATATCAAATACTGGCAATGCAACAGCCTTTCCAGTACCAGTGCCTGCATTAGCACAAGTAAAAGTACTACCAACAGAATATGTAATAGCTGATGTTCCTGCAATTGTATTCCAATTTCCTTGTGTAGTAGTCCCTAGAAAAATAATAGTATAAGTTGTACCAACAACAAAAGCGCCGGCAGTTATTGCTGAATTTACTGCTGTCCCTGTTCCCCAACCCACACCCGCATTTACACAAGTAAAAGTAGTACCCGCAATATAAGTAGCCCCGGTTGTTCCGGCAATATCATTCCATTGAAAAGTTGTTGTTGTGCCTACTGTTACAATTGTATAAATTTGATTTATTACAAAACTTCCAACCTGCGTTATACCTATAGGAGTTTGATTTAATATAACCGGGCCTGCTGCTGTTGTGACAGTTACCTCTGATCCTCCCACTGTAGTAGCAACTTGTATATATGATGAACCTGTTCCATACATAATACCAGATTCGGTAGTGACCGCGGTGATACTTCCTCCTGGAGTATTAGATACAGAAAAAGTATGTGGGTTATTATTTTTTGCAATGCCGTTACCTAAACCAGTACCTATATTAGCACAAGTAAAAGTACTACCAACAGAATATGTAATAGCTGATGTTCCTGCAATTGTATTCCAATTTCCTTGTGTGGTAGTCCCTAGAACAGTAATAGTATACTGATTAGTTAATATAAAACTTCCCACACTATAAAGAAAAGTGGCATAATATTGAACATCTAATTCTATCCCGCCTAACGGATATCCAGTGAATAGTAGTGGCATCTCTTCAGATAAAACATTTCTATTATTACAAGTTAATACATTACCAGTTGATGAGGTTGATGTTACTATAATATTTGTTATACCAATAGACGATACATAATATTGAGTAGTTGTTAGTAATCCTCCAATGGCGCTACCAAATTTTATTGGCATATTAACATAAAAATTAGTTAATCCTATTTCATTTAAGGTATTAACAATAATAATTCTGTTACTAGCAGGCAAAGTTGCAGTTCCGGTACCGGACCCAATGCCAGTAGCAGTAAATACTAATCCAATTGTTTGCGCTGTAGCACCTATTACTATAAAGTTTGTATTTCCTATGTACGCAATTTCATATGTTTGCCCTATTACAAACGACCCGGCTGCAACTGCGGTATTTGGTAAATTAGCAGTTCCTGTACCAGATCCGGCACCAGTTGCAGTAAAGATCACTCCAATTGTACTTGCTGAAGCACCAATAGACACAAAGTTAGTAGTGCCAACAGTAACAATGGTATAACTTTGCCCTATAATAAAATCGCCTGCAGTTACTGAAGCAGGTATAGTATCAGAAACAGTTCGTTGTATTAATTCTCCGGTTAATCCGGAACTAATATTTGGAAATTGCTGTGATGTATCATACAAAGTAAATAGTTGTCCATTAACTTGACCCGGACTCACAGGTAACGAAATATTAATTGTCATATTACCAACATCAGTAGTAAGTGCAACAGTATCAGTTTGACTAGTTAATAATGCAGAACCGGTTACATTAGATGTAATATTAAAATCACCACTATTAGGCTGAGATGATATAGTAATTGTAGATGATATATTTTGTATCGTGCTTATATAATATGTTGTACCCGATATGATACCGCCAAAAGATGTGCCGGCGACTGTACCGGTTGCACCTGCAGTTCCAGTACCCGAACCTAATCCAGATGCAATAAATGAAGTTCCCTCTAGAGGTTGCCCGGTAATTGTAATTGCCGGGGACACTGTTTGACTATTATTAATTGTATATGTTCCTGAATATCCAACTCCAGTTCCAAATGCAGTAATATATGTTCCTGCCGTTACGCCGGTCCCTGTAATATATGTGCCTATTGTTAATATGCCTGAAGTAACACCGGCAATATTAAGCGTTGTGCCTGATATTGATCCAGTGACCACAGCAGAAGATGCTGCTCCAATTAGAGTAAAGTCTGTTGTTCCCAATGTAACAATTATATAAGTTTCTCCTAATATATAATTACCGGCAGATATTGCTCCAGAATTAGCACATATAAAGATATCACCTACTATATATGTTTTAGTAATACCTGCCACGGTGTCCCAATTAGTTGTTCCAACTGTTACAATAGTATATTCTTGTCCTATTACAAAAGACCCAGCAGATATAATCATTGAATTAAATATGATAGGTTGATTAACTGTTAATATATCTGATAACAACTCTGTGGTTACGCACGTAATTTTATCTGTACTTGCATTTGCTCCGGTTATAGGCAAAGTTAATGGGTTTTGATTTAACGACATTGTAAATCTTTGACTGTCAACTACAGTGGTTACATAGTAAGTTTGATTATCATCTATACCACCAATCATTGTTCCTGTAAAATATATTGGTAAATTTATATAGAAACCCTGAGTTCCGCCACTACCTGTTAAATTTAACGGAATAGTCAATGTATTAGTTGTTGCAGTAGTTGCTGTAACTGTAGAAATGCCAGGATACGTTACCGTTAATATTGCGGTATTACTTGCGTCAGCAGTATAGCAATTTAATGGTGCTGCACCCACAGGAATTATATATCCGGATAAATCAAATACCGGAGGGGTCCCATTAATTTGAATTGAACTAACAGTTTGACTATTATTAATTGTATATGTTCCTATACCGCCAGTGCCCGTACCTAATGCAGTAATTGTTGTTCCTATTGTTATTCCTAACCCAGTTATAACAGTTCCCACGGTTATTGTACCGGAAATAACAGTAGTTACAGTAAGTGTAGTGGTTGAAATTGAACCAGTAAATTCACCGCCGGCTATGGTAGAAATTTTAAAATCAGTATCATTTATAATAGAATGTACATAATATGTTGTACCGTCTACCAATCCTCCTATCATTGCCCCTACAAATTTAATCGGCATACTTACATAGAAGCCAAGAGTAGAGCCTGATGCATTACTATTGCCTGCGCCATTGTCTAATAAAGTTAATCTTATTATATCAGTTGCCGCTATTGTTCTTTCAACAATTCTAGCAAATGATGACCACGTAATAATTTGATCATTAGTTACATTAACTATTTCAAAAGATATTCCCTGTCCGCTTGCTAAAATTGATTGAATATTGGGCTGTGTATTTTCTAATGTAATAGATGAGCTTGATACTGTTTGACTATTATAATATAGTCCAGCAAACGGAGATGCATAAAATGCATTACTTTCCCAATCAGTAACTTGTGAATTATAGGTAGTGCGGTCAAACTTAAGTGTAATATTATTTTGACGAATTGGAGATGCAGTTGAAACACAAGATGCTCTTGCCCCTAGATTTAATGAGCCGCCAGTAGCAGAACCTACACTGTAAAAGGGTATTCTGTTATATATATTACCATTAATAGCATCTCCATAATTAGAATACAATGCGACAATAACAGTTGGCACAGTTTCTAGCACATTCACATAGTACCATTGATTGTTTACTAATCCTCCAATTGCAGTATTTCCTACCGACACCTTATATTGAATAAGATCTCCTGTTTCTAATAAAGGAGCATACACATCAATTGTATTGCCAACAAGACTAACTGCACTACTTTCAAACGGGATAATTACTGCTGAATCTATAATAATAGTTGGCAATACTGCATACCCTTTGCCTGGATTAACAACCGTAATTGACAGTACTTTATCTAAATTCATAACTGCAACCAACTCTGCTAAAACCATTGGCTCTGGATAAATTGTAGTGTCAATATATGCAATAACTTTAGGGGGTTCAGTATAGGATCTTCCGCTGTCAAGTAATAATACTGCTGGCAAATCTATATAAATTAATTCGCCAGGTATATGTGTAGATACTGTAGTGCCACCTATGCCTCTAGTTAGTCCTGCGACCACACTTAAATTTCTATCAACGGTTGAATATTCTATTTTTTCATCACCCAGTAATAATACACCGGTAGTAGGCAATCCAAATGCATTTGCAACTGAAAATGCAACAGAATTTAATGATATATAACTTGTTAAGGTTGTAATTTGATAATCTAATACTCCGGTAATGCTTACACCCATGTTAGTAAACCATTGATTATATGAAGAAGTAGTCCATATAGGGTCTGTATAAGAATACTGATATATAGTGCCGGGGTAACCATATACTAATTGCGGGCTAATATAATGTTCTTGTTCAATGTCATATTCAGCTGGTAAATCAAAATCTGTTATATCACCTTCATATACATCAACCCCGGTGTATTTAAATATAAATTCTTTAATTACAACATGGTATGGTTTTACTTCATTTATATAACCTGCTAAAAATTCTTGATTATCTGCCTTATATTCATCAATAGGCACCAACTCTCGTATCGTGTGTGATACATCAATTAATGAAGTTTTATTTAACCATGGAATATAATTTTGAGATTCAATGGTCTCACTTTGAATATATTCAAATAACAATATCAAACTTTTATTACGAAATATTAATAATTCATTTGTATAAAGTTGTTCATTTAATGCTCTAACAATAAATCTAGTTTCTTCAGATGGGTATAAATCAAAGTCAGTGGTGTCATAAAAATTATCACCAAATCCAAATCGATCTATTGAATAATCCCACAATGTGCTACTAAATTCAATCGTTCCATTATTAAGTCCTATGCGTGTCCAACTACCCAAAGAAGTTAATATATATGTTTCTGAATTACCGTTCCCGTTTAGTTTTACTGTAGCAATAGTGCCGGCTACCACCTCTAACGCTGCCAAATCAGCATATATATTAACGGTTGTTGCAGATTTTGTAGCATCACTATAGCCTGGAGCCCACCAATTAATATAAATCCAATAATCAGAGGTATTATAAAATGGTCCGGTTGCAGTTAAAAATAAACTTCTTCTAATTTCTGTAATTGGAAATTGTGCTAACACAGTATTAGCATACATTAAATAATTTTTTAATGCACCAAATCTATTAAAAAAGAAACTTTGCGATGGTCGTACTAATATACCAGTTTGTACTGCTTTTGGTAAAAACGGATTAGGAACAATTTGCCCCGATTCATCCACTCCGCACATACTATCTAGTAACTTATCATATAAATTAGTAGGTAAATCTGTGGTGTTTAATTTAGGGAAGCCTGGTAAAAAATCATCGGCATAATTAGCACGTACTAATGCGTATTGGTTGTGTCCAGGATCATCATTTGTTCCAGTTGAATATCCTATATTTAATACAGTATCATTTGCATTTATAGATTGCGTAGCATTATACAATCCAAACACATTTGGTAATAGTGGGGCAAAATAACTTATCCCAGAATTCTTTGGAAAATTAATATATCCGGCAATAGTAGAGTCTGCTAACGTTTTTCCTATTGCGGTAGATACTATATTAGTGTTGCTTGCCCAGAAATAATACACAGGGACTACAAGTCCCGTAGCATTTAATGTATAGTTTGTAGCATATTTAGTGTTATCAAAAGGCGTGCCTGGGCCTAAATATAAATCAGGGATGACATTACTTAACACCCAAGTATATACTGCCACTTGACTGCCTGGAAATAATGTACCCCAATATTGACTATTATAAGAAATATCATCTTGATGATAATTTACATATCGCATATTACTAGTGTTAAGCCAAATTTGGCCAACCTTACCTGTCCCCCATACTAATGCACGAGGGGCTGTTGTAGAGTTATATCCTGCAGGATCATTATTAGAAATTATATCAATATTTTGTCTTGCCGCACCTAATATTTTTCCTTGAAGTGGATCAATATAATCTAAATTGTCTAATGTTTCATTTGTTTCAGCACTAAACAATTGTATATTTGCTATTTTGCTTATGTCAACAACCGGTGCTGATTGTCTATATGTGCTCCAATCAGGTACCCCACTAGTATTTAAATATGTAATAACTTGACCGTTATCATATCCCACTCTAAAGTTTGGTGTGCCTATAATTAAAGATTCGTTTGTAAAATCAATAGCGTGACCGTACATGGGTTGGTCACCGTAACTTTGATTTAATGCATTAGTACTTTGAGCATAGATATATTTGCCCGGATTAAGCAAACTTGCATTGTACACCGGTAAATAATCAAACATGTATACTGCACCGGCATTATAAAACGGGTCTACCCACTGCGTAGTATTATTATCAAACAATGTGTCATTATCTAAGAATTCATCATCAGTAAAATCAAAAGTAGTTGCTAAATATCGGGTGCCAGTCGGCGCACTTGCAACAAAAGACCCAGCAGCGTTAACTTTTACTACATTTCCAAATTGAGTTGGACCGTATAAATGCGGACATTTAATAAATTGAGTTTGTGTGTATAAATTAATTCCTAATTCACTTAACGTAGCGGAATCAACAACAGATAATATTAATTTATCGTTTGCTGTTGCTAAATCAACATTTATTAACTGAATAATAAGCATGCCATTAACCGCAGATGCTTGAATATTAGTTACGTTAGCATTGTTAATTGTGTTAGCAACTGCTATCGCATTACCTGCCACAATCGGAATTAAATATCCATTTAATAAAATATTACGTGCGGTAGTAACTGTACAAGTTGATGTTCCTATAATTACGCCATAGTTACTACCACCGTTTGTAAATCTAAATACTGCTCCCTCTTCATCTCGCTGTGTACTCAACTCAAATGGAGCACCAATTAATAGTTCTGATGCATATGTGTTAACAGCAACGCTTTGTCCAAAATGTACTCCCACATTAGGAGTAGTTTCAGTAGTAAGTGTTTGTACTAGCGTAAATAACGGCCCACTTATATTAACCAAATCGCCAGCTCTAATAGTTTGATTAACTATTAAATTATTTCCCACAACTGCATAATTTTTGTCAGTAATTAAAGTGCCGTTTACTTTAATAAATAAAGGTTCAGTTTGAACATTAATTGTCATAACTGCATATGCAGTGCCGTTGCCAGAACCAACTTTAGTTGCTGTGAATATTACGCCGACTGTGTTAGATGCTGCACCAATTAACATAAAGTTAGTTGACCCAACTGTTATAATTTGATAGGTTCTACCTATTAAAAAATTCCCGGCAGTAATGGTTGCTCTAGTTTTTGTACTTATTGTTACCGGGCTACTTAGTGTAACTGCTGTTAACGATAGTGAATTAGTTGATGATGCAATAGTAAATGTTCCGCCACCTGATGTTGCAGATATAGTTATAGCCGGTGCTAATCCTGCAGTAGTTATTGTTTTAATAAAGTATGTTGTACCGGATACTATATTAGTTACATCAGCATTACCTTCAAAAATAATTGGACTGTTTACAACAAAATTAGTTGTACTATCAACTACAATTAAATTATCGGTAGCAATAGTAGACGCAACGCTAGTAATATATTTGTTTTCAGCAATAGTAAATGTGCTACCGGTAGGCACTGACCGAATATAATACACTATGTCAGCAGATATTCCGCTATCAACTATCATTGTATTAGAAAACATTGCTGGAGTAAGTACAGTAAATCCAGTTGTACTAGCGCAAGTAATCGTGTCAGTAGCCGTAGTAGAAATAATATTTGTCGTAAGGATGACAGGAGTCCATGCTAATTGATAAGTTTGTATCGATGGGGATGCAGAAGTATATTGCACTTCTATATTTTGCATTACTCTATCAAATATGTATGTATATCCCCAATTATCAACTGTTGCACTATAATCTTTGTTTGGGGTACCTATAACAATAGTATCTCCATAGTAATCAGTTGCAACAGAATATCCAAAATTATCTCCGGCATACGCGGTTCCGGTACCGGACCCAACTCCTGTTGCAGTAAATAGTACGCCTATTGTATTAGATGCTGCACCAATTAAAGTAAAGTCAGTTGAACCAACCGTTTTAATTTCATAACTATTTCCTATTGTAAAACTACCGGCAGTTGTTACTGAAGTTAATCCAAGTGAATTACCATCTATAACATATGAAATTTCATATTTTCCTGTATTTTGAGATTTACGATAAGCAGATACACTATTATTTAAGGTATCAGAAATATATATCCAATTTTGATCGCCTGATATTGCAATAGCATCTCCGGGTAATGCTATTGTATTTTGATACGGGGTAATAGAATTAATTACAGCAGTATGTTGTAATTGATATATATAGACCTTAGGAGTAGTTGGCTCTGATATTACTATAAGATCTCCAACATGCACTATAGTTGTACCAAATGAAGAAGCATTAGTAATAGTTTGTACTATTTCATATATAAAATCTACTTCATTATATACATATCTATATACTTTGCCGGCTGTGGCATCGCCTATTAAATAACCAATATCAGCAGTATATGCCACAGCACTACCAAACGTATTACTTGTTGCTTTTAGAATTTCAGATTCATATTGATAATTAATATTTTTTCGTAATACAGCCCAGTTACCGTCTTCATTAGTATCTACCCACACTTTATTTTTAATAAATTCAGCGTCTAATAAAGGTAAATTAATTATTTCAGACGGGGTGGCCACTCGTTGTGATTGAAATTTAAATCCAATTCCAAATCCAGTAACTGTAAGAATACTTGGATTTAATGTTAAATTAATAATAACACGATTGGGATCTACTACTAAACTTACGATATAATATCCATTGATACCATCATTGAAATTAACTATTGCTAGCGGTTGATATTGTTCTAAATTATGAGTTTGGTTAAATGTTATTGTAACAGTTCCATTTAAATTATTTTTAGCATATATAACCTGACCCAATGAAGCAGGGGTAAATACCTGCCATGTGCCTAAATAATTAGCCAGCCAAGTATAATCTCTTACATAAAAATTAGATAACGGAATTACTTTACCATATTGATTAGCAGCCTGAGGTAAATTAAAATAGAAATATGATGACATTTTAATATCATTATAATTTACATATCCGGCGTCAGGGAATACAGTTGATTGTGTGCCTGCATTTATAGTAGGTAATATATTAACATCATTAATAACTCTGCCATAATTAAATAATGAATATATAGGAATTTCTTGCTGAACTCCTTCATTTGCTATACCATTAGTAAGACCTACTATAGAGGGATTACCTGTTAAGTAAGTTTGATTTAATTTAAATTGAACAAAATTATCATTTAGTACTCCGCCAAATTCACCTGATTTTATAGCCCAATTTTCATAAACATCATATTTAATTCCGCCTTGCAATAATGTTGCACCCTTAAAGGCACTTACTGCATTTAGTGTTCCCTTTTCTTTAATTAAATTTTGATAAACATTAATCTGAGTTATATCAGATAAATCCGCAACGGATAAGTAATCTCTAGGACGATACCCTATTAAAGAAAAACTTAATAAATCAGAATCTTGTTCTAAGTTAGCATAATTAGAGTTGTAATATAAGGTACTTTCATATGAACGTGTGCTTGAGTTAGGCAATAATCCCTTTTGTATTTCGTTATAATCTGTTAGTTTCCAGTCTTGTTCATCAAATATTTCTTTTGCTTGACTGATTTTTATTGCTATCCAATATCTATTTTTATATTTTATAATAGAACCGGTTGTGTATTTTACTTCTTTATTCCACTCAAGTATATTATCTTGATTAAGAATAAATCCTTGAGCATCAATCGTGCCGTTCCACTCAGCAGTTTTAGTACCATTTAATATTATTCTTACTTGACGTAGCCCAGTTATTAAATTATAGATAGTATCATTAAATAACGTAATATTATCAAACACAATGCCATGTTCAAAATTATATATATTAAATTGTCCGTAGGATATAGTGTCGCCTGCATTTAATGTCTTTATGCTAAAGGTCGTATCTTCACGAACTATGCTCAAATCTCTAGATTGAATTGGATATAAATTTTGATTTAATACAAAATTTTGTTGATGGAAAGTTAAAGGTTGTACAATTGAACTGTCACGAGAAATAACTAAATAGGTAGCCGCCGGATTTACATTAACTATACTTCCTACTTCCCAACCCAACTGAACCCAATACATAAACTCTTCGGTCATTTGTCTCCAGTTTATTTCTATTCCATTTTCAATTTCAGCAAAAACTAATCCTTCACTTTCCAAATATTTGCTATAACTTATTAAAAATTGTGCTACGTCTTGAACTGTATAAAATTCAGTACCATACGGTATAATAATTTCAACAGGAGAATATTTACTAGCAACCCTAACAGTAAGAGTTTCTACTTCTATATTATCATAAATGCCATTATTAATTGGTTTAAATGTTTTAAAGAACGCTTGTGTTTGTGAATTACCATAAACTGCATATCCGTTCGTTGTTATTTGAATAATAACGCCGGTATATATTACTTTAGCAAACGGTTGATTATCATACAACAATACTGAATAACTCTCATCAGGTATTAATAAAGAAGCATTAGTGTTATTAGGTGTGCCCTTTTCTACATAAAATTTTAATAAATCTTTATCACTGAACCCGGCTAATCGGTATACTAACCTAACATCCAAATCTCTTAATACATCTAATAGATCTTGGGTGGCATCTACTCCTGTTTGTTTAGCATAATCTACAATCCAATTAATATAACTGGTTTTAGCAGTACCTGATCCATATATTTCTATATTACTTACAACCAAATGACTTCTATCATTTACTAAATATTGTCCAAATTCAGTATTGAATTTGTAATTGTCTAAATCAACTCCCAAATTAAAGAATTCTGCAGGTTTAGTTAATGCTAATATACGCATCAAATCAAATGGCCATGAACTACTTCTACGATAACTAAGTTCGGCTGGACTATCATCACCTACTTTCCAATCACGTTGAAATAAATTATTGTTGTAATTACCCACGATAGCATCAAATGCAGATAATAATTCACCTGCACTATTGACCGGTAATATTTGTAATAATTCAGGTCTTACTGCTGCGGCAATTACAATAGGGTTACCGTCATTCCAGTCAATTCCTTCTGCTAAATCATTCCACAATACGAAGTTATCACTAGTATATGGTGCTGCACCATATTTAGTAGCCCACCACGTAGGTTGATTAGTATATCCTAACATTTCCCATGGCGTTTTATCCGGCGTGGTTGTGTCATAAAAATATTGAAATATTCCTCTCCAATATCCTTGCTGTATTACAGCTTTGTTTATCTTATTTCCACTTTGAAAATAGTTATAAGTAGATTGATTATAGGTATTATAAATTTGTCTTTTATAATTAATTCTATTTTGCCCTACCCAATTTAAAAATGTTTCAGAGTATATTTGTAATATATCATCATTGGTATAATCAGTTTCTCTAAAAAATCCCGGTAATACTTCATATTCTTTAATTGGAATAATTGCACTTACTTTTAAATTATTATATACACGAGTTTCATATTCTAATAATACCTGATCTCTAAAATCAACTAATGTACTGGTTGTAGAATTATATGCACCATATAATTTATTGTAAGACCCGTCGTGACCAACAATAAAATATGTTGGATTTTGGTACGCACTATCTAGTATTACGCCTGGAATAGTTGCTGGATATAATCCTAACTTAGTAGGGGTGTTTGGTATATAACTTCCGTAAGTTTGATTATATTCATTAATTGTTATTATGTCATTGGCTATTAAATCTAAGGTAACGGTTACATATGGTGAATCTGCACTTATAGAATAATCTACTCCTTTAATTAATTGAGTAATTTTTGTTGTGTTATTGGTAGTTCTAGTCAAATATACTAATACACCATTATAATTTGCTGTACTAAAATTATATACCCTACTTAATTGATATACACTAATATCTAATGAATTTGCAAATAAATATGTATTACTAATGTATGCTGATTTGGAAGGAATCATGTCGCTCCAAAAGAATGGCTCGCTATCTATTTTAGAAGCAGTTAATATATCTAACGCATTATCTAATAATGCTGCTGGCTCTGGTAAGGCATTAAATGCAGTATTATTAACAGTATCTATTAATTGAGTTTTAAATGTAATGTAACTTCTGCTGTTAAACATTAACGAATTAAATAAATTATAATTTTGTTTTCTTAAAAACACGCCAGGCAATACTAATGCAGCACTATTTTGTACGATTGCATTACCGTACGGAACTAGATTTCCTAAATCTCTATAATTATTAGGCCCAAAAACTTCCCCGATAATATTAGGATTGTTTTGATATATGCTACGATATTGAGTACGAATATCTCCTACATTTACCGTTGTTAAATCTTGGTTTAATGGATTATTATTTAAATTTAGTGGAATACTATAATATGCTGTAGTGCTTACTTGGTCACTTAATATTAATATCTCTACTATACTTTGTATAATAGTTGAATTTAAAGTTATAATAGTAGAAGTTGTAGTAGTGGTATATGTGTAAGAATCTGCAGCCTGAAAAATATTATCTACATACACTTTAATAACAGGCCAGTTACCTTCAACAGAATCAACTACTGCTATATCACACGTAAAAACTGGCAATGTCCCTACTACCGGCGCCCAATTAAATTGAAACTGTTGATATTGAATACTAGGGGCAATTGCGGTTTGCCACCCTAAATTACGTTTAGTTAAGCCAAACGAAATGGTATTTTCAACATATCCTGTATTAATTTTTTGAGTTATAGGAGTAGTTCCCGATACATAATTAAAGGTATCTTTATTTAATGAAACATCAAAACTTATATCACCAACATTGGCTACTGAACTATATCTAAGTGGAAAACTTAATATAATATCATCAATCCCGTAACCTATTCCGTATGCAAATAATTTAGATCCTGCAAATGAACTACTTGAGTATATCTCTGTGTTTCCAAAACTTATTCCATTATTATCATAAACATCAAATAATGGAGGTTGATTTACTGTTATTTTTTGTTGACATTCTATCCAACTAGTTCCGTCAAAGTAAAAATCCATACCTTGATAGTTATATCCTCTGAAGGCAACGGTTTGCTCACCGGGCAGTACCAATCCATCTTCTGCTTCGGTTAACGTTATAACAGGAGTAGTTGATCCTGCTACAAGTGAAAATTGTGATACATAAATTTTATTTTTTATATTATCATTTGTGTCTGCTGTAAAAACAACTCTTGCTCCGGGAAATAACGCATAGTTATCTACTTGTAAATCTGTTGTTATAATTGAAGCAACCGTAGTTGATGCAAATATTGTTGGTTGATTCCATGTCATTGTTATTGTTAGCGTAGTTGTCCCGCTAATAGCAGTAATAATACTATTTTTAGGCAATAACTGTGTAGAATCTGTAATATATTGCCCAACTGCAATTGAGCCGGTTATGTCAGTTGTCAGCACTGTTGCAGTAGTAGACAACGGAGTTACAACAACATCAAATGTTCCGCTAGCGGTAGACAATATTAATGTATCTCCGTTTTGATCTTCAGATATAGTAAATGATTCATACGTATTTCCAACCATCTCAGACGTTGTAATTACTAACGTACTATTAATTGTATAGGTTCCTGTACCGCCGGAGCCTGATCCAAATGCCGTAATATAAGTTCCTGCGGTTATGCCAACTCCAGAAATATAAGTTCCTAGTTTTAAACTTCCTGCACTAATAGAATTAACAGTAAGTGTATTCGTTGAGATAAAACCGATGAAGGCTGACGGAGTAGATACTAACGTTGAAATATAATAAGTTATACCGGATAAAATATTACCAAAATTTGGATAACCAGTAAAAACAACTTTATCATTTATTTGAAATCCAACAGTATTGCCTAAACTTAATGTGATTAAGTTAGTGTTAACCGTTGTATTGCTTGCTGTTCTGGTACCGGACAAATCACTAGATACTCCATTAAGTGTAGTATTATAAGTAGAATAACTAGTTACATCTGGGTAATAGTTTTCTTTTCCCGCAACCAATGAGAAAGCGTCAGTAGTTCTATCATCTATAAAATCTATAGGACTCTTACCTATAGTGCCAGAATTAAATAAATTAATATTTGGATAAAATTCTATAATAGGACGTTTAGCCTTATATTCTTGTGTGGCAGATATTGTTATTGACGCAGGGTCATTATTATAAGTAGCAGTTGCATTGATTACATCAATATGAAACCATCTATTACTTCTTGACCAGGCATTTTTATTAATAGAATTTCTAGCAATTGTTATATAATCTGGTGTTAGTGGAATATACAATTCTGAATCAAAATTTCCAATATCATATGCAGTACTATCATATGGAATATATGATCCTGAAGTAAATGCTTCAGGAGATATTAAATCTTGCACCTTTAATAATTCAATTGCAGTGCCCACGCCTTCTACATAATATTGTCCTGTTCTATACGAACTTGGAAATACATCTCCGCGAAATATTACTTTAAGTCCATTGGTAAATACAACACCTCCGGTAGAAGTAAAATTTTGTTTACCTAATATGTCAACGTCAACATTTAACGAGTAAGTGTTATTACTATCAATAAGGTTAATTACTCCCACTTTATTTTGTGAAGTGCCGTCTTGATAATATAATTTATCTAATATTGCGCTTAGATAAGGATATACACTTATATATCCGTATATATTTTTATAAAAATTTCTAGTTATCCATTCAGTTCCGTATACCGCAGTTATTTTTTCATTAGTGGGTATTTGTCCTGCAGGGATAAGTCTAATAATTGGATCACTTGATGACCCAATATATGTGATAGTATAAAAATTATCATTGACTGTTGTATAATATCCTTCTTCTAGCAACCCCTCATTAATATTACCAATTAACGTTCCGGTGGCCGTTGTTAAAGGAAAAACCACACCGCCTAATGTTTGCGAAATAGTAAATGTTGTTGAGCTATTAATTGTTTTTATATAGTAAATTGTATTGGGGATCGTTGCAGAATATTGTATTAATCCACCAAATGGTATATTTCCAGTAAATGTTATAGTATCATTTAGTGTTAGTCCTGCAGTAGAATTACATGTTATTAAATTGGTACCGGTGGTTGTATTGGTTACTGATATAGTTAATGCAGCCACTAAATTAGTATTTTGGTCAAAATTTGTATAATCAAAAAAGTTAGACACATATCCAATTTCGTCAGGTATACCGGTATTATAAAACATTACCGTTAACCCTTCAAGCGAAGTTATTCCGTCTATTGCTACCAAATCTGATAGTAATGCTCCGTTAACTTGTTCAAACGGGATTGTACTAACAACATCAACTAAATTATTACCTAAAAAATTATATTCATTTTGTGCATTTTTATTAGGGACAGTAAATGTAATTAATCCTGTTTCAGCCCCATTATTAGTTACCCCCAAAACATCTCTAGTTTGTACATTGGGTTGAGTAAGACTATATCCAGTAACGCCGGGCGCACCTTGTATCCAAAAGTTACTAGTTTGATTGACTGCAAAAGTATATGTACCTCCTCGTAATAAAGTTAGTGATGGATTAGTTGTACCAAGTTGTCCTTGAATTGTAGAAATACTATACCCAGCAGTTGTACTACTAGTAGTTACAGTATACTCGGCAGCAGCATAAACTGTTGCATTTGATATTAATACTGGATTAGGTCCATTTGGTAACCAATAGTATTGATTAAAATTAATTATTTTATCTAAATTAGTAAAGGAATCCCATGAATAGAACTCACTATTAAATAATCTATTATTATTATTAGTTAATCCGCCCTCTACCTTAAGAGCATCAATAATGCCTGGGTAACTAATAAAATCTTTTGCAGTGGCATCATTTGCTTTAGTAAAAACCACACCCGGGTCTAATTGATAGTCGGTGCGAGTTTTTGTAGGTTCAACAACATAATAATCATTTGGATTAATTCCAGGACCAAAATCACCACCAACATACCCTTGTATTTTTTTAGTATTTGGTTGCGCTACTATTTGATCAAGCGTGGCTTTTAAAAATTGAGAATTGGTAGGAGTTTTAAATATTTCCGGAAGAAAATTTAGTGTTCTAATTCTTGTGGCCATTTTTTTAAATCTTTATATAGTACTTATGCTATTTGTAATTCGGCTGGAGTTAACGCTGCAATAACAATCACATCTAATGAAGACGCCGCGTTAACAAAAATTTCATATGGTCTACATTTTATCTCATATAAATCTCCAAAAGACATTGTTGGGTCATTTGGCACTAATACTACTGAATTAACCAATGATCCAACTTCAGCATGTATATATGCACTCAATTCTGAGAAATAAAAGGTATCTCCAAAATTCCAATTATTGATATTAAAATAACTATTCATTGTAGTTAACACTGCACTACGAATTTCACTGTCACTAGCACTTATTCCGCTAGTCTTAATAACCTTAATAGTTGCTCTTAACGCGGGTTCTGCTTTAGCCCCAAACAACGGTTTAAATACTACACTGTTTAATATAACACTGTCACTTAGCATTTTATAATCTTGTATTTTACTGTAATCTGATTCTAATTCATTAATTGTAGGTACTGCCGGTTTTACTATTGTATTAGTAGAATCCTGTATCCAGTTTTGATATGCAGTATAATATGATTGTGTAACTACATACAGGTCAATAATATTAGTAGTTGCTGGATCAATTCTAGTTGTGTTGTTACTATTGTGTCTATATTGAAATGCTAGTCCTTGTCTACCGGGTTTTACAGAATATTGCGGCTGTTCTATTAAATTATAATAAGGTGTTGAAATGGTATCATCTTGCACAGAAGTATAAAATAAATTATCAGTATATGCATAAAATATTTGTCCTTCAACATATTCATATTTTACCACTTCAATTTGTGATTTAATTGCATATTGATATACTACCGTTGTAGTAGGAATAATTTGTTGTCTTGATAAATTTATAGCATCTTCAACTAATTCAAAAAATACATATACACCAATATTAGCATTACCCACAGTGTAGCCTGTCACACTATTAAAAAATGTAGGGTTAGTAATAATTGTTCTATCATTGGTATCTATACTTGCAACCTCAACTTCAAAGTCATCAATATAGCCATCTGATTGAACTGTTTGTCCAAGAATACTAATTTCAACATTATTTTGAAGAGGATAACTTGAATTTGGTTGAGTATTAGTAGTCAGTATGTTTACAAAATCTTGTAATATTTTTCCAGAAAAAGGATCATATACTAATTCATCAATTTCAAATGTAAATCTAGTATCAGCAACACTGCCAAAATAATATTTTAATGATTTATAAGAAATTGTATACCGATTATTAGTAATTGAACTTAAAAAGTTTACAAAGTAATTAGAACTATTATACGGTTTAATTGACCATCTATCTTGATCAATTGTTAATGAATTATCAAACACCAAAGAAAAACTTTGTTGTAATTCCATTCGAACGATAGCCTCTTGAATAATTACATTAGATAATGAATTATCAAAGGCCGGTAATATAGTTGTTAAAATAGATCCGGCAGGGACATATCCATTTAAAATAATTGGACCAGTTCCATTAGAAAATCCACCGGTACCAAAATTATATCCATCACCTATTACTGTTAAAACCGTAGTCCAAAGTGTAGTTGGTCTACCGGACACGCCTGACACCAAACGATTATTAATATCATAAAAATATCCTGACGGCGCAGTAAACAGTATCAATGCCCCTTTACTTATATATTTAACTGGGGTTGTTGAATAAATTCCTACTGGGATTGGTATCTCTGTTGTTCCGGTTGTATTATAAAAATACCCGGTTAAACTATTAGCATCTACTGTTTTAGTTTTCCAATATGTTGCTCCGGAACTGAGTCCAGTGTCAACTGTATACATTGGATAATTTTGAATATAATATTGCAGGGCTTGATTAGAAATCAATGCGGCTGATAAAGTATCTGATAAAAATCTTATAATAGTACCAGATGATGTTACCGTTAATACTAAATTACCATCAGAACTGTCTAAATATAAAGCGCCGTCATTTGCAAAACTATTAGTACTAGAATATTTTCCGGTTGGATCTAATAAATCTAAATTTTTTGATACTCCAACTGAACTTCTATTAATAGCTTTACTTTTTATAATGGAGCTATATAATGTATACGGAAAATTATTATAATCTTCTCCATTAACCATACGATTTTGTGTATAGTAGCGGGCCGGGGCACGTTGTTTAATATTTGCCAATGACTCTCTTGCTTGTGCATTAGATACAGGAGTAGTTAATTGTAAACCAAACGTTAACGTTTCTATTTTACCTGAACGATTAACATACGGAAAAGAAATGTTTATCCCTGCCATTTCACTAGAATCAATTGTATATGTTAATGCATTGCCTGCACGTACATATGCTCTAAACGGTCCAACAGGAATTTTAGAAAATACTCCATCACCAAACACATAATTTACTTGGTCATTAAATCTAGATCCAACAGAAAATAACTGTCGTTGACTAGATTCCGTTTGCAAATATGCATCGGCATATACATTTTCAACTTCTGTCCATAAAAATCTACTAGTAATATTATCGGTACTAAGTTGATATAACCAGGTGTCAGTATTATTAACACCTTCAATGGTTCCTATATCTATGACCTGATTAGAAATTTGTTGTTCTAAATTAAAATCAAAATTTTGTAAAGTGCCTTGTTTGAAATAAAAGAAATATCCGGTGTTAGGGCTACCATATCCTAATTTATCATTGCGATATAGCATGTTGAATTTTCCGGATGGCGCAGGAGGATATTCATACATGTAATCTTCATTAACACTAGTAACGCTTACTAATTCAAAATTCATATTTATACCATCAACTGTTGAAGTAAACGGCACAATAGGTAAACTATCCGACGGAATATTTAAGGCATATTCATCTGTTTTTATGCCTAATATTGATGCAGTATTTCCAGGACGTCCAATCCGCTGGGCGTTAATTAGTGCTGCATTAATAATACTATTATATTGATTTAACCAATTAGAATTAGAAGGATCATTCCATAATACAGCAAGATTAGCCAAATTTAATCCGTTTAAGTCTACTATATTTTGTGTTGTTTGGATGCTAGTTATTTTTAAATATCCCTGTCCTGCTAAATTTCGTTTAGGAGTATAACTTACTAAATTTGCTAATTTAATTACTGAATCTCTACGTTCAGCAGTATCTATAAAATTTTCACGAGTATTTAAATCATTACGAAATGCAAGTCCTTGACCCATAAAAGCCATAACGTCAAGCAAGGCAATGAATTCTGAACTTTCAACATAGTCATTAAATGTTTCCGGATAATAAGCCCGCAAGTAATCAATAAAACTTTTGCGTAACGTTTCATAATCATAACTTTTGAAGTCAGCTTGCTTGAAGGTTTGATAAATGGCTTTCCAGTCATTTACTCCAAATAAAGCTGATTGTCGTGATGAGGTTGCCATATATATTCTCTTTTAAGTATTTATCATACTCTAAAATACCGGTATTAAAGCATCATTGCAATGCAGCAGTATTATTGTTATTATTTAGAAAAATTCCTAATGTTTGAGCATTATTGAACGGGACAATTGCTAATTCAACTTCTATTAATATTCCTTGTTCATGTGGAAATGCTGTTACATTATTTAATAACATCCTAGGATCTAATGACGCAACTCTTCTAATTTCAAGTTCTAGTTGAATTTGAACATCTGCTGTATTAGGCTCAAATACAAAAGACCACAGTGTGGTTCCGTATCCTGGATTACCTACTTTTTGTCCTTGCTGAATATTCATCGCATTAATAAAATCTTGAATTACTAATTGTTCATCTACTGTACGATATTTTTTACCATACACGATTGAATTTAATACACTGCCGGTCCCTCCCTGCGGACCAGAAGGTAAATTAGTAGTTTGCGGTTTTCCTATATTAATTGTACTGAATCCAATGTATGATGGCATGATATCCCTTTAATTATATTTATGCTGGGTTAGGGGTTGCGGACAATGCTTCTGTAGTTGATTTATATTGTTGATTTCTTAATGCAGTTATTTTTTGATCTAGTGCTATTAATTTTGCTCTTGCTTCAGTTGCCACTGACTGTAATGACGCTATTTTAGGATCACCTTGTGGTAAATTATTTTTAGCATTAGATAACTCATATTCAGCATTCAATGCTGCTTTATTAACATCAAATCTACTATCATCTAACTCGGCTATTTCAGCTTTAACTTTATCATATTCTTTAATTTGTTCTGACGATAGATTAGTAGCAGTCATATTCATTGAAAAATTTGGTATAGGAATAGTTTTATCACCTAATAACGATGAGAATCTTGATGTAATATCTGTTCTATCAAATGTATTAATTGCGATAGTTGGTAATTTTATTGGGATTGTTCCTCCAGCACTTAATCCACTTATTGCTGAGTTTAATTTTTGTGAGGCATCAGCCGGCAATCCTGTTAAGGTTAATGATGCTAATTTATCCAATCCTATTTTTGATGTGTCAAATCCTAAATACGTGGGCAAGGTGGGTGTCGCTGGCATTCCGGGTATTGCAGGTAATCCGGGAATTGCTGCTGGATTAGTAGGAAATCCCGCTTGTGATATTTGTCCAGTAAGCGCAGTAAGCCCGCCCGACACTCCACCAGATGCAAATGCAGCATCAATTGCTGGAATTCGTCCGGTAATAGAATCAACCCCCATTGAACTAGCAACTCCAGTTAATGATTTGGCTTGCTCTGCTAAGGTAGAAGCAGACAATGATATTCCGTTTGTAGAAGCAGTTGTTGCAGTGTTTATTAAATTAGTTAATCCCTGTGTACCTGGTATTGTATTAAGTGCACCTTTAGCATTATCAAGAACCGTTGAAATTGAATTTAGGCCGCCGGGTAATGCTGCTATTCCGCTGGATATCGTAGCATTAATACCAGTACTGGTTGCTAATGGACCAATTAATTTTGATGCGTCGGCTAATATTGCTGTTGCTGACACTGGTGTTGGGCCGGCTGCTGCTTGTGCCATTGCAGTTTCGCCCGGCTTGCCACTTGGTTTGCCAATTTTTTGTGCTAGTTCAGCCGATTTTTTTGCTATATCTAATAGATTTTGCGGTATCCCGGGGGTAAACCCTTTAAGTGATTTTGATATTGCTTCAAACGCTTCAGCAGCAACACCTTTAGATGCAATTGCTAAACTAGATAAGCCAATGCCCATACTTCCTACAGCAGCAGCAATTGATCCGGTACCACCTGTGACCGTGCCGGCTAATTGTGCAGAAAAATTACCAGATTTAATCGCATTAGTTACATCATTACCCAGACCTCCTAATTTAGCAGCAGCACTTTCTAAGGCCCCACCGGCACTAGCAGCAGCAGTTTTTATAGCATCAATTGTTTCTTTATTGCCCACAGTAGCCCCGGACATAATTACGCCAGCGATGGCGCCGGGAGCCTCTTTACCTGTTAGTAATCCCGCACTAGTTAATGAGGTTTGAGCCTGTTGAAAATTAGATATCTGCGCCGAGACTTGAGCAGAAATATTATTTGTAAGTTGAGTTAGCGTTTCTGCACCGGGTTTGCCGGTCATCAAATTATTTGTCATTGCCATTGCGGCATTTGCTCCGCCTTGCGTTAATCCATTAATCAATGCATCAGCACCTGGCTTAAAATTTCCAGCTGCTGTTAGTGCTGTAGGAGTTAATCCCAATGCACCAATAGAAGCAACACCATCGACCAAGTTTGTACCAAGTTTTACAGCAGCCGCTTTTAATCCAGTTGCTGCTGTTGTTGCTGCCGATGAAATCATCGCTGCTGTGGTATTTTTATCTACGGCTGCACTTACTTTTGTTACAGGAGGAACAGTTGATGCAACAGCAACAGTGGGTACCGGTGGAGTGGCTGTATTTGCTTCTTGGTTTATTGCAGCAACGGCTTCTGCGGGCACAACGGGCAACACAGCCGCGGCATTGTTGGTAACTTTTACATCAACTCCCAATCCTGCATTAACCCATGGTTGATGTGCAGGAGCTCTACTAACTATACTTAAAAGTTTACCTGGCGCTGCAATATATCCTTTTATCTTATCAAATAATGTATCAGTATGTGGGATTTGAGTAATAGAAGTAACTTTAAGAGGAACTGTTTTAGTTTGACCAGTGTTTAAGTTTATATTAGACCCGTTTATATATGTCATTGCTAAACTTGCAAACGATGCCTCACCGATTGAAGACATACTCATTTCACCATCTATTTTATGAGTGTGTTTACCCATTGTGTAGGCTTTAAAATCATTGCCTGTTAACAAGTTAATATCTTTTTCTGAATTAATATTAATTTCATCTGCTTGAATATTCAACGATTTTTTTGCGTTAATATTAATATTATTATCAGCATGTAAATTCAAATCTCCCTGTGTTCTAATATTAACAGAATTAGTAGAATACATATCAATAGTGCCTTCTTTGCCTAATTCTATCCAAGATTGCCCGTTAGAATGAATAATGAATAAACATTGACCGTCATCACTCATTAAAATTTGATGACCTAATGCAGTGCGTAATCTTACTAATTGATCTTGTCCTATTAAATTACCGTCGTCCATTACTAATGAATGACCTCCCTTGCGGGCAACTACTTTTAATCCGCTTTGTTGGTTGGGATTAGTAGCAGCATCGGCTATAGTTTCATCAGTAAATCCCCCTTCGTATATGGGTCTACCCGGAGTGCTTACTCCCCATCCCAATCTTGAAGGCGATTCTCGTTGTGATGACGAACCTATTACTCCTCTTATACTATCTCGTATTAATCCCTGTTGAAACAATACACTTGCCACATAACTATGCACAGGTTTTGGTGTTTGTAAAAATCCACTGCTGTCTTTTAATGCTTTATTATTAAAATTTAAATTAGTAACCGGAAGTTTAAGTGCCCCACCATAACTAGCGGCTTCACCCGCTAAGGCAACAATATCTTCAACTGCTCCTATAGCGGGAACCATGTGTAATGCCTCTGGTTCTGGCAAACACCCTATCCAATATCCATATGTCATATCTCCATCAGGAAATATACACATAACCGTAGTGCCTATGTCAGGGGGACTAAACCACATTCCATATGAACTTGGATTACCTTTAAAACTACCATAATTATCTAGAGTTGTTGAAGGAAGACTTGGTGCAGTAGGTTCTGTTCTACCATAAAAAGGAGACATGAAATTTAAAGTGGTCCATGAATCTGCATCATCGGCATTTGACCCACTGATATCTGAAATGTAAACTCTAATTCTACCTGCTCTAGTAAGGTCTACATTGTCTTTAACAACGCCGTAAGCCGGCACCAATCTTACATTGGCTTTACCGGCAGTAACTTTACTTGAGTTGGGGACACCTAGTGGTATGCCTGCGTCTTCCATATTATCTTACTCCCACAATTGATGATGCGGCTGTCTCTCTACCATTTTCAGCGCCAAATCCTTGTCCGTTACGGGCTGCGGTACCGGATCGACCACCGCCGGTGCTATCATCATTGGCTACTATAAGATTTTTTGCATTTCCTGTTATCACTGATAACAATCCTTTAACGTCACCTAATCCATTTTCAGTTAATGCATTTTGAGTACTTTCTATTAGAGACTGTGCCATCTGCGCTGGGTCTTTCATTAAATTTGATGCGCCCGGACCACCGGTTGTTGTTGTGATGGGTGTCTGGCTGCTACCGGCAGTTGCTGCTAGGTCAGCTCGGCGGTCAGCTCGTGCAAAGTCTCCGGTTGTGACTGCCGGGTTTCCTCTTCCAGTTGCGCTTTCAGCAGTATCAGGGAAAGTATTTATTCGGCATTCTAGATCTTGAGTAAATTTACCTTTACTGAAAGAACTTTTAACACTAATAAGTCGATAAGAAACTCCCTTTATGTTTAGTTCTTTTGGATATTTCCAAAATATGATATTTTCATTGATGTCCATTAATCCAGTAGTGTCATTATAATCTACTGCTTCTCTAAAATTTATTTCAATAAACACTTGCCCTCCATTTGGGTTTATAGTGAATTCCGGTCCGTAAAACTGTTTATATGTATCATTTATTGAGCCCGGACTATCTTGAATTAAATAATCAGGATCACCTATAATATTAATTTTTGCCTGAGACCAAGCAGAGGGGTCAGATAAACTTGTTATATATGCATTTTGTGCTTCCAAACCATTGTTAATTGTACCTAATCTATTACCGCCTGTTCTTTGTTGAAGAATTGTTGCAATGTCGGCAACAGCGTCTTTGTTACTGGTGCCGTCAAGAGCCGCCTGTACATATGCATGATTCAACGTTTGTTCATATGATAAAATTTCAGAATTTTTACCAGTATACCAATATTCATATCTTTTATGTGGTCCATAATATTTAGAAACGTTATTTACATATGAACTAGTTACGACTGGGGTCAAATAAGGTTGTATAACATATGTTATCTCTACAGCAAAATCATTAACTTTTTTATCCCACGCTAAAGTTTTTACTCTCGCTGATAAATTATACCAGGCAATTTTTCCTGGGGAGCCTTTTGGCAATTCATCGTTAGGACCCGACTCTTCTTCATCAGTATATACTTTAGTTAAAGCGTTTTCTAGATAACTACTTTGTGCTATTATTTGACTAATTGCTTGAATGACCGGGGTAGCAGTATTAAATTTAATTAACTTTTTAGTAATGTCCGGCGGTATATTTTTTACTGCTGCGGCAGCAACTTGTGATGTATTAGATACCGTTGTCATTGGTAATTTACGTTTATCCACATCGGCTTTGGTTAGTAATGAGGCATTTTTAATAGTATCAGCATTACCTAACCAGGCTAGTTTATATACATTTGCAACTGTTATTTTTCCGTCTTTCAGCAACTTTTCCTGTTCTCTATTTAATTTAGTAAGTATTCCCAATGTTCCCGGAATTTCTGTGGTTGTAGATTCACTTCCGGTGGTAGTGGTTTTATATGCACTTCCGCCGGTTAATGCTTGCTCAACTGTTTCAGCAATAACTGAGGCGCCTGTCGTAAGCAACCCGCGTTTTAAACCAAATGCCATCTGAGGTTGAAGAGAATTTGCTTTTACTGAATAATTTGACCCTTTTCCATCAACTTTAAACTGCATACTAGAAATTAAAATATCATAAAATGTTTCTAGCACTCCGTTATCAGTTCCAAATTTATCTAAAATAGTACCATCAATATTTTCTTGTCCAGTTAATATTTTACCATTAATATCATATCCTAAAAATCTAATACCTAATATAAAAAACTGTCTGCCTGGATTTTTTATGTCTTTAAAATTTGGTAGTTTACTATATTGCTGTAGTGCTTCAGTTGCGTTTTTTAATTTAGTCATAAAAGAAAACCCATATGGTTCATATATACTAAATGACATCTCAGTGGTGTTAGTGGCAGTACCTGAAGAAGCAGCAGATGTGGAAGTAGTTATTTTCAAATCATCAATAAAGTAATCCAATTCAAAGCCTGGCGCACGAGCCGTCTCAGTACCGGTAGTATTTATACCACCACTTTGAACTAGTAAATATGCACCGCCGAGACCGCCTGCTCTAGTTAACGCATTAATATCTTTTCTTCCCGAAGCAATAAACAGGTCATATGCATCTGGTGTTATCATATATAATGATAATTGATATGTATAACTTGCAAATAATGATAGTGGATTAGATAATCTAGCGCCCGGTGGGGGATTACTTGTTGACGCCGGGGAAGCTGCAGCGGTGCCGGATTTTGCTGCAGGAGTAGTACCGCTACTTGGCTGGTCAGTGTTATCTCTGTCCTCACCTGCAGTATTTTTTCTATCATCATCTGCTATTGCCCATGTATCAGCCATATACTATTGTCCTAATAATTGTGATAATAATTCAGGTTTTGGTAAATATATTCCCACACCGACTACAAAATCAAAATAAGGATCTTTAAGTCTATTGGGATTTCGTTGTGCAAATACCCACCACAATTTAGGATCAGTGTATAAATCATATGCTAACATATCTGGCCTAAATTCGTATACAGGTGTTATTTGCCAATATTTATCAGATGCTACCATTGGTATATATCTATTAATCATAACATCTAAAAACCCATTATTTACTATTCCAGTATTATAATATGGACTGGTCGAAGGATACCTACTATTTGCCATTACCAAATTCCTCCACTATTACGACTTTTACCAAGCAACAACTGTCCTGTAGCATACTCTTTTAAACTAAATTTGTTACTTATATTATTTCTAGATACTATTGGATGTGCTGTAATTGATATTTGCATTTTAGTAGGCACATATGTTGGTTTACCGGTAGAAGCTCCAGAAGAAAACTGAGGACCTATAGGATATATGTCATTAGTTACACCTCTTTGTGTAGATACGGTGGAGGCTTGTCCTGCACCACTAATAGCCGGTTGAGGCAACGCTCTTATATAATCTACATCAATTGGTAATTGATATGTAAATCCAGTAATAGCCAATGGATGATTGTCAAATTGAAATTCACCCAGACCGCTTAAATAACATAGAGGCGGAGGGGTTCCGGGTTTTGGATTTTGATCTTTCCCGTAAAACATTTTAGTAATTGATTTAAAAAAATGTATTACCGCTAATAAATAATTTGCTTCTGTAGTATCTTGTGCTGTAAAATCACAGGTAATTGAAAAAGCGTCAACACTACTATTTGTATATTGATATATTTTATAATTACTATGCGTAGGATCAAATGGGGTATAATTTGCAGCATACGCAACTGAGATTGCCGGGGTATATGGAAATATAACCCCTTCAGTTTTTTGTAGTGGATTAAGTATTCCTGCAGCACCTGGTCCAACTTTATACAAATAGTTTGCCCCCGGGGCTAAACTTAATCGTACTCGCCAATCAGGTACTGGTTTGAAATCTTGCCCTGAATTCAATGCCTCGGTTTTTCCTGTTGAAATACCTTGTGGGTTTAAATTTACACTTTCTTGTCCATTTTGTATTGCTGCTTGATTTGCGGCAGCAGCATTTTGTTCTTGTATATTTGCCGTGCCTTCGGGATCATTATCTTGAACTAGTCTTTGTGCAATTGGAACATCATTTGATACGCCACCTGCTCCGCCGCGTTCATCGGGAAATACATAAGGTGTACCCGTTGATTTTTCAACTGGGGGTGCTGCTGCCGGTGCTGCTACTGGTACTGTTGTTGCTGCAGGTGCTGCTAGTGGGGGTGCAAGACCCGCTTGACCAATTTGAACTTCTGGTGCAGTAATTTGCGCTGCTGTAGCATTTTGAATACCAGTTGTTGGTACTGTTACTCCAAAAGTTGAGTTATCTGAAGGTGTGTAAGTGGTAGTGTTTTGAGCAGGATTTTGTGTTACTTGATAAGTTGTTCCGTCGATTGTTTCTGTCGTTACACCAGTACCAGCAATTTCTCCACTAATTTTTGTATTTGCTACTGTTAAAGTTTGCGCCCCTTCTACTTTTGTTTCAGTAGTAGTAGGTTCGGCAGTAACTACTACCTCGGGTGGAACAGTAATTCTTTCTTTATTAGCTTGATCAGATAACTTATTAGCTTTAGCGTAGGCTGCAGCGGCTAAATCTAATCTTTCGTCATCTTTTGAATTTTTAAGTTTAGTATATTGATAGTCTGTAATCTCTCCATTCAAATATTTATTATATAATGCTTTTGACCCAAACGCCGTTCTTGGATTAAGACTATATAATTGTGCTTCTTTTGAAGCCATGTCAGATTGTTCTTGAAGATTTTTACTAGCAGGTGTATCAATAGGGGCAGAATTATAATAAGTCGTACTACTGCCGCCCGAAGTCTGAGTTACTGTAGTAATGTTTGTATTAGTAGTAGTAACCACGGTTGCGTTTGCTTGATAATTAGTAGTTAATGCTGACGAAGGACTTGTTACTTGTTGTATGGGAGGGGCAGGAGTATATGTTGTAGCAAGTTCCGACGGGGCAGTAGTGGCAGGTGGAGTAGTTGCTGGAGTAGGTCCGCTATTCTTATCTGCTAACTCGGTTGCTGATGCGGCGGCCGCGCCAGCAGTAGTTGCTTGGGTTCTATACGCTCCGGCAAGCTCTGTTTGTTTTATTAAATTATCTTGTTTAGCTTGTAATGATTTTTTAAATGGCGTACTGTCTATACCTAGTGCCTCACTCGCCGCCATTCTATCTTGAAGTAGTTTAACTTGATTTTTTGCCTCAACGACAGCCATGTCTTGAGCAAAGGCCTTGGTATCAGCATCAAACGCAGCTTCTGTTGCATTGGCTGCTGCTGTACTCCATTGCGCTGAGGTATTTGCTCCCGTTGTTGCCATATAATATTATCCTTATAGTCTATTTATCGCTTTAAAAATATTGATTTTTGAATAAGTTTTGATTGTAGATAAATAGTAATACTTATTTTACCGTATACGAAAATAATTGTTGCTTTGTAGCAACAAATATGCTATAATACTCAAGCATAATTAAAACAAGGAACCTATGTCATTATTACCCGCACCGCGCAAGCCAGTTAACTACCTCAACAACAAAGATATTTTAAAAGAAATTCACGAAAGCAAATCAGCATATTGTTACTTTGAAAAAGCAGAATATCACAGATATGATTTTATAGTAGATATGCCCCAGTCATCTCTTACAGAAAGTTTTGACTATGCTATTAAGCCAGAATCAATACAACTAGCAAGGGAAACAAGAGCAACTAGATTAAGTTTAGAAGCCGGCATTAAAGATTCAGTTGACCCACTTTCCATTCCTATTACTGATTTGGTATTCAGAATCATGACATGGGAACATATACCGGTTGCTCCTAAAACACCGCGTAAAAGCTTAAAAAAGAAAACAGCAAAAGATATCTTTGAATTTATAGAACCCGACACTGATGAGATTTTTGCTGATTTGGAAGATAATACAACCAAAGCCGAAATAGATGATATGGTTCATGTTAAGGTTAATTTTCCACCGTTCCAACATTTTATGATAGATAACACTAATACCTTTAAATGTGTTGGTAAAAGTCATTGGCAAACAGATTTAATTACTGGTAATTTTAGCAAAGAACACGGCACTATTACAAACAAACTTGCCCGAATGTATATTATGATGTGTGAAAAATATGCTATGAAATACAATTGGCGTGGATATACTTACAACGATGAAATGAGAAATTCTGCTATTCTTCAATTAACATATGTTGGATTAAGATTTAATGAGGCTAAGTCAGCAAACCCGTTTGCTTATTATACGGCTGCTATTACAAATTCATTTTGTAGAGTATTGAATACTGAAAAAAGAAGCCAAAATATTCGTGATGATATCTTAGAACTAAATGGATTGAATCCAAGTTGGTCTCGGCAGGGGTCGGGCTCTGGGTCTATGGTCTACGAGGAGTAAGGTATCCGTATTATATTACAATATGCATAGTATTATGCTACAATATTCTGATGAGTAATTTATTTAAAAAAGCAGCGTTTTTTACCGATATTCACTATGGACTTAAAAGCAATAGTCTACAACACAATCAAGACTGTGTAAATTTTGTTGATTGGTTTATTGCTAAAGCAAAAAAAGAAAACTGTGAAACTTGTTTTTTCTTAGGTGATTGGAATCATCATAGAGCCACTATTAATATCCATACATTACAATTTGGGTTACAATCATTAGAAAAACTAAGTAAAAATTTTGAACAAATATTTTTTATACCCGGTAATCATGATTTATATTATCGTGACCGCCGTGACATTCATAGTGTAGAATGGGCAAAACATTTACCCAATATTACAATTGTTAATGACTTTTTAAAAATTGATGATGTTGTTATTGCACCATGGTTAGTACAAGATGATTATAAAAAACTTAAAAAAATGAGTGGTAAATATATGTTTGGACATTTAGAATTACCTCATTTTTATATGAATGCAATGATTTCTATGCCCGATCATGGTGAAATAAATGAACAGCATTTAGCAGGATTTGAAAAAGTATTTAGTGGGCACTTTCACAAACGACAATCACGAAATAATATTTGGTATATCGGCAATACCTTTCCGCATAATTATGCTGACGCAGGTGATGATGCTAGAGGCATGATGATTTTAGAATGGGGAACTGAACCAGAATTTCATAGTTGGCCCAGACAACCAATATACAGAGTTCATAAACTAAGTGCTGTATTAGAAAATCCTGAAAACTTACTATTGATTGATAGCCATGTGCGTGTTCATTTAGATATAGATATATCATATGAAGAAGCCAATTTTATTAGAGAAACCCTTATTCCAGAACACAAGTTAAGAGAAATGACATTAATACCCATGAAAGCAGATCAAGTAGAACAAGGACAAAACTTAGACGGATTAAAGTTTGAATCAGTAGATCAAATTGTAATTGCTCAAATCAATAGTATTGAAAGCAATAGCTTTGATAAAAAGATTTTGTTAGACATTTACAACAATCTTTAAAATACTATCTTAAATAATTTAATGAAAACCCATGGCAATAACACTTAAAAACATCACCCTTCGTAATTTTTTATCAATCGGACAAGTAACCCAAGCAGTCAACTTTGACAGACAAGAACTAACACTTATTTTAGGTGAAAATCTAGATTTAGGTGGTGATGGCGCTCGTAATGGTACGGGTAAAACTTCATTGATTCAAGGCTTATCTTACGCATTGTTTGGCGTTCCTATTAACTCAATTCGCAAAGATAATTTAGTTAATCGAACCAATGGTAAAAACATGCTTGTTACACTAGAATTTAGTGTTGATGGTTTGGAATATAAAATTGAGCGTGGAAGAAAACCCAATCTATTGCGATTTTATATAAACAATGATTTGCAAAAAAACACAGATGATGCTCAAGGAGAAAACAAAGAAACTCAAATAGCAATAGAACGAGTTATACAAATGTCTGCTGATATGTTTAGACATATTGTTGCATTGAATACCTATAGTGAACCGTTTTTAGCATTAAAAACAAATGACCAACGTGATATCATTGAACAATTACTTGGCATCACTTTACTTTCTGAAAAAGCGGATATTGTTAAAAATATGGTTAGAGATAGTAAAGATAGTATTCAATCTGAAGAATTCCGTGTTAAGGCAGTAGAAGAAGCCAATAAGCGTGTTAAAGAACAAATTGATTCTACTAAACGTAGAAGTAAACTTTGGCAAGATAAACACAACTTAGATTTAACAAAACTAACTCTTACCTATACAGAGTTAACCAACATTGACATTATCGCTGAGTTACAAGCACATAAAGATTTAATTGAATATATTCAAAAAAGAAAAGACATTGATGAACTAACTAAGCTAATTACTAGGTGTGTAACCGATGAAGCCAAAGATTTAAAGTTAATAACTAAATTAAAAAAAGAAATTGCAGATTTAAAAAATCATACCTGTTATGCATGCGGACAAGAATTGCATGATACCAAACATGAAGAAGTATTAGCAGATAAAGAAAAAGCATTACAAGAAGCTTCATTACAAGCATTAGCAACTAATTCTCAATATATTGAAAATACAGGGTTGTTACAACAGTTAGGTACATTAGGGATGTTACCAATTACGCATTATAATACAGAAGCAGAAGCAGTAAAACATTCTAGTGAGATTGCTAATATTGTAACCCAATTAGAAAACAAAGCCAATGAGGTAGATCCGTACAGTGAACAAATTATAGAAATGGAACGTCATGCATTACAATCCATTGATTTTGAAGTTATTAATAAATTGACACGAACTATGGAACATCAAAAATTTTTATTAGATTTACTAACTAGTAAAGATAGTTTTGTTCGTAAAAAGATAATTGACCAAAACTTAAGTTATTTAAACGCTAGATTGACCGATTATTTAGACAAAATTGGATTACCGCACCAAGTTATTTTTAAAAATGATTTACAAGTTGAGATTACTGAGTTGGGAAGAGAACTTGATTTTGATAATTTATCAAGAGGAGAGCGAAATAGATTAATTTTAGGATTAAGTTTTGCTTTTAGAGATGTGTGGGAAAATTTATACAAACCCATTAATACGTTGTTTGTTGATGAATTAATTGATAGCGGATTAGATACAATGGGCGTAGAAAATGCCATTGCTATTTTTAAAGATATGAGTCGCCGCCGGCATAAGTCTATATGGTTAGTTAGTCATAGAGAAGAACTTGCTGGCAGAGTACCAAGTGTACTTAAAGTTGTAAAAGAAGGCGGCTTCACAAGTTACCATAACACTGTAGACATAGAATGAAAATATTAATAACGGGCACACGCAGTGGAGTAGGAGAAAGATTAAAGTTATCATTATCTCAATCAAATGATATTATTGCTCTGACTCGGGAAAATTTAGATTTATCAAACACTTCAGCAATTTTTGAATTTAATATGCCAAAAATTGATATGTTAATCAATTGTGCCGGCACTGACATTGGGGGTAAAATAGAATTTACAAAACATAATACAAATGAGATTATGACTATTATTAATACTAACTTAATTGCTCCTGTGTTGTTATCACAAAAGGCATTAAAACTTAATGCTAATTGTAAAATTGTTAATATAACAAGTACTAATAACATACAGTACTATCCAAATAATCTTACATACAGTTTAACAAAGAAATCTTTAGAATCATTTACAAATATGCTTAGAGTAGAATATCCTTTTCTAAATATATTAGAAATAAGATTAGGGCTAACTAAAACTAACTTTAATACTAATAGATATAAAGGGCATGAAGAACGATTTAATGATATATATTCAAATTCTCACTTAACTGTTGATGAGGTTGTTAGTAAGATTAAAGAAGTGTTATTTAATGACATGATTAAATTTATAGAGATTGCACCATGAAATTAAACTATCCATGGCAATTATATCATTGGCATTTTGAAGTGAGCGGAAAATGTACACTCAAATGCCCTCGATGTCCTAGAAATGAAATGGCTCCTGTTCCATGGATGAACAAAGAATTAACGTTAGACTTCTTTAAAAAAGTATTGACGCCTGAATTATTAAAGACACAAGTTAAACGTATTACAATGTGCGGTGATATAGGTGATCCTATATATGCTAGCCAATATTTAGAGATAATTGAGTACATTAAAACATGTAATTCAAAAATACATGTGTTTACTATTACAAATGGTAGTTTTAGAAAAGTAGAATGGTGGGAACGATTTGCTGCTATTAGTAATGAATATGACACCATAAACTTTAGTGTCGACGGCTATAATCATGAATCTAATAATAAGTATCGTGTAGGGAGTAATTGGGATTCTATTATGCAGGGTATGGATATCATGTGTAAGAAAAGTAAAGCATTTGTATATTGGGCTACTATTGTATTTTCATTTAATCAAGACTATCTTGATAATATATACGCACAAGCAAAACAAATAGGATGTGACGGGGTTCAATTAACATACAGTACTAAATTTGGAAGTAAGTATGGTGAAGCATACGGTGGAAAAAAAGATTTACTTGAACCTAACCCGGAATTTGTTAGTAAAACTCATAGATATGAAAGACACTTTCAAGCTATTTCAAGTAGAAAACAACTTAACGATGATTATATGGAGCATAATTTAATGTTATTTAAACGCATAGCCACTACATATTCTAAATTTGTAACTCCAATGTGTACCATTGGTAATCGCGGATTATATGTCAGTGCTGACGGAGTAATACATCCGTGTAGTTGGGTTAGTTATCCTTATGTGTCTTTACATACCGATCGAAAGACTATAAAATTCAAAGATAGTTTTCACCAAGTGTTTAGAGAGAAACTTAATTTAAATTTAAGAGGGTTAGAGGATATTTTAAATGATGACATTTGGTCTCACTTATTTAATAGTTTTGATGATAAATCAAAAGCCTGGGTAGAATGTGAACAAAAATGTAATTGCTCGGCAGTAAATGAAGAATATGCGGTTGGGTTTTTAACAAATTAATATATTTTTTAAAGAGAAAAATTGACGATAAGTATTAACATGCCATCACCACAGAAAACTAAAGGATCCGGATTTGAACGAGAAGTTGCAAAATTTCTTAGTGATACATACGGTGAAAGTTTTATCCGAGCGCCTGGCTCCGGAGCGTATGTTGGTGGTAAAAATCAAGCAAGAACTGAATTCTTACATGAAGGGCAAATTCGTTCCTTTAAGGGCGATATTGTTCCGGGAGAAAGTTTTAGTAAAATGAATATAGAATGTAAGTTCTATGCTGATTTTCCTTTTCATTTATTATTATCAGGAGAATGTAAAGTAATAAATATGTGGATTGAACAATTAATGGATGTTGCTGTTGAAGGTGACATTAGTATGTTGTTCATGAAATTTAATAGAAAAGGGCGTTATGTTGCCGTGCAATGCGGCCCAACTTGGGTAACAGACAACTTTATATATTACTCTTCAGATAAATTTGGTGATTGGTTAATCATTGAATTTATTGATTTTTTCAAAAATAACAAACTATTATTAAAATCCTATTCAGGATTACCAGACACAACGTCAATACAAAATATCAAAACTTCTAATATAATTATATAATAAAAATTTGTGTGATTGGGGTTCCCCGATCCTCCTTGAGGTTGTACAGATTGTGCTGTGCCATCAGATTCTGGAGTAAGCGTAATTACATATGTAATTATGGAATACCGATAGGGCTCTCGTCAAAGCGAACCCTAAACAAGTCTACTGATATTTTATCTTGATTCAGTAGAATGTGCGTTGTGGAAGAATCATTATAAACGTGATAGCTTCACTACAGTCCCGTAAACTTTACAGAACAACCGGTAGCGTTTGATAGCCTAAATAGCTGATTAAACGGGGAATAGATAACAATGGTCGATGGGCATAGCAAATATCCCAAATCCAATGGTGGTGCTTATTAGCACTACCATGGCTCTCCAAGCAGCAATATATAACACATGGTACTCTTAAAAAAAGTAAGTACCCGTGAAAAATAAGAACGAGCGATAGCGAAGTTCTTAGATGGGCTATAGCCCATCTTCTAATAACAAAAAGAATTATATAAATGAATAATTACGGATTAGAAATATGGAAGTTGAGACTTTTTTGTTACTTCCATATTATGCTCTATTAATTCGTATATGTGTGTTCGTTCGTCAGCAGACATATTTAATACATCTTCATATGACACACCACCTCGCATGTGCCATGCCAAACTAATCGCATTTTTCTTAATGGATAGACACTCTTTTTCCATGTTATCTATCAGCTTCTCAACACCTTCAGTGTTAAGGTGTAGAAGCCTTATGCGAAAAAATCAGTTATGTTCAATGTAAATGGTTGTGAATAGTCATGACTACACTTAATGCATTTAATTGCCAATGGTTTAATTTCTGCTTCTGCTTTTAGTTTAGTATTAAAATCTCTAATGGCTATGTATGATTGCTTATCACAATTAGTTAAATAGTCCATAATAAATTCTTTGTCAGTAACTTTACTGTTTGGGGTTTCAATATATTCAATAGAATTTGATATTAACTGTATAGTTAGTTCAACTATAGATTTTATTGCCAATTGAGTCTTTTCAATTCGGATAGTATCGTCTGTGTTAGTGTTTGACTCTAACCCTGCAAGAATTCTTTGAACTTCAAATTGACTTATCTTAGTTTGATTTAGTTCTTTATAAGTTAATGATTTAAATTTAATGTGTAACTCATTAATTTCCATAGTATTTTCATAATTTGCTGCGGTTAATGTAGTTAATAATAAAAGTAAATTTATTCCATATTTACTAGAGTCGCTACAAGCCGGGCATGTAGATTCTATTTCTAAGTCATTGCCACCGGATGCAGCCTTTATTGCTATTAGTATAGCATCCAAATCAACACTAGAAATCAACCATGGATCAATAATATCCGGGATACAACTTTTAATAATGTCAGTCATTGCAGTTCCGTTATACAATGCGTCTGGTGTTTTTGATGTTATTTCATCAATTGCCGTCATTGGATATACCGGTAATTCTCCGGATTCTGGCATATTAAGTATATTTGGAGGATATTTGCCACCACTTGGTAATTTTAAATAAATTGATGGCCGACGAAAATATTGTTTTAATGGGTTATTGTTTAGTGGCATACTGTTCCTTTTGTAATCTTGGTACTAATAAATCAATACTAAATACTATATATTTAGTGGGTAAAAACATGATGGAAGAAAAATATTATGAGTGAAACGGACCGTAAACTAGACAGACTTATTGAGCTTACGGAAGAACAAATGCGGGGACGCGGAAACAATCCCGGAGGGGCCCCTCCGGGCACTGGCTCTCCAACCGTACGGTGGTGGGATACTGATCTTTTTAAAGATCTTAAAGTCACTGTGAAAGAGTTTGATAGAGCTTTAGATCAATCTAACACTTCTCTTCACACTTTTTCCAAATATAATTATGCAGTAGAAGGGTTAACTACCGCTATAGGTACTTTAGTTACTAAGACGGGTACCGCGGGGACCGTCTTAAGTAAATCATTGAACCTATTAGGAAAAGTAGCTACTGAGGTTTCTCAGGCAATATTTAAACAAACTGATGAATTACTTCAAGCCTCAGATCAATTTGCTAAAATAGGTGCAGCAGGGTCATTGACTACCAAAGATATAATGAAAATGGGCGAGCAAGCCGGTCTAACTACTAAAGATTTAGGTATATTAACTAATGCAACAGGAAAAATTGGTACTGGATTAATCGGATTAGGCGCTAATGCTACTGACGGTATTAAAGCATTTGCGGGTATGACTGAGGTTGGTAAAGAGGTACGGCAAGAGTTTCAACGAATGGGTGTAAGCCAAACTGAATTAATTGACCAACAGGCTAAGTATGTTGAGATACAAGCAGCATCAGGTAAATCAATGGTAAGTCAAGGAAAAGATGCTGCCACACTTAAAAAATCATCGTTAGAATATTCTGAAAATTTATTACGGTTATCAGCTTTGACTGGAAAAAGCGCGGATGTATTACAAGAAGAGCAAAAGCAACAGGCTATGGAGTTGGAAGAACTGATTGCAACCCGTCAAGAAGATGATAAAATAAACGAATTAAAAAATTCCAATAGGAATGAAGAAGCGGCCGCATTGCAAAAGGAACAAGAAAGCAGGAAAGCATTTATTAAAGATATTGACGCAAAGTACGGAAAAGCAGCAGCAGTGGCTCTTGGTAAAGTTGCAAGAACCGGTAGTTATGATCAAACAACTGCTGGGTTTGCTAATCTAGGAATTGATGCAGGAAAACTACAATCTGATCTTAAAAATGGGGTAGATGGTACAAAAATCGCTAATGAAATGGGTGAACAACTTAAATCAGGAATGCAATCACTGTTGAAAAATTTAGGTCAAGGTGCTCAATTTAATGCTCAGGAATTATTTACATCAATGGGGTTTACTGATTTCAAAGAGTTACTTGGAAAAGTTGGAACAAGAATAGGTATCAATGATCAAGCACAAAGTGACGCCGCAAAAAAAGTATTTGATGATAATAAGGAAGGAATAGGGTTAGCAGCTAAAGACTTTGCTCAAGAGGCAAGAAATTATGTTAAAGAAACTGAAAATAGTCTAAACTTAACTAAACAAGGATTTATTGCGCTTGCTAATGTATTTGTAGAAGGGCCAGCCTTAGTTGAAAAAAATTTTACGGATGCAAAAGACAAACTCCTTAAGTTTGTAAAAAATTTAGCGCCTGATTCAGTAATTAAAGCCGCAGAAAGACCGTCAAATATTGCACCTAATGTTAGCAACGCCGCCGTTGCTGGTACCGGTACCGTGACCGCTGCTGTAGGTGCAGTTGGAGAAGCACTTTTCGGACGTGTTCCGGTCTTTGGAACTGCTTTTAAAATACTAAAAAAAGTTGGTAAACTTGAAGTTATTGCTTCTCTTATAGATATGATAGGGGGAGATGCAATTGCAGCATGGTTGAAAGGGGACACTCCATCAGCACCCGCTGCTTCAGGCGCAGCCCCGGCTGCCACTACGGGTGGTCCTGATACTAGTGCAACTAGATCACATGGTACTACAGGGGAAACAGGAAAAGAAGTTGAACCAAAAGATGTGGTAGCACAATTACATGCCGGCGAAAAAGTATTGCCTAAAGAAGAAGCTAAAATATATATAGCCGGTAGTTATGATCAAACAACTGCAGGGTCCGCTAATTTAGGAATTAATGCTGATACTCTTAAAAAAGCATCGTTAGAATATTCTGAAAATTTATTACGGTTATCAGCATTAACCGGAAAAGGGGCAGATGTATTACAAGAAGAGCAAAAGCAACAGGCTATGGAGTTGGAAGAACTGATTGCCAAACGGCAAGAAGATGATAAAATATCCGAATTAAGAGCATCGGGAAATAAAGCAGAAGCAGACTCATTGCAAAAAGAACAAGACAACAGGGTGGCTTTTCTTACAGACATGTCTGCAAAGTACGGAAAAGTAACGGGAGACTCTCTTGGTAAAGTTGCAAGAACTGGTAGTTATGATCAAACAACTGAGGGGTACGCTAATTTAGGAATTGATGCAGGAAAACTAAAATCTGATCTTAAAAATGGGGTAGATGGTAAACAACTCGCTAGTGAAATGAGTGAACAACTTTCATCCCTATTGAAAAATTTAGGGAAAAATACTCAATTTAATGCTCAGGAATTATTTACATCAATGGGGTTTACTGATTTCAAAGAGTTACTTAGAAAAGTTGGAACAGCACCCGTAGCAGCAGCACCCGTGGCAGCAGCACCGGCTGTAGTAACCACAGCACCGGCTGTAGTAACCACAGCAGCAGCAGCACCTGTAGCAGCAGCACCGGCTGTAGTAACCACAGCACCCGTAGCAGCAGCCTCGGTAGCAGCAAACCCAGTAGTAGCAGCCAGCAAGCTTAGGGGTAAATCTGGAGATGCAGATCAAGATACTGGCCCTGCAGTAGAAGCAAAAAGTAGTAATAATAAAACTAATGTGGGAAATTTTAGCATAGAAGATTATATACCCAATGATCGAAGGATGAATGATGCTGAAACTACTTATATACAAGCATCGCTGCCGACTGGAACTATTGACCCTAATGCCGGCGAACTTGGCAATCAGGGCCCAGATTATAGAATGCCACTTGCACCGGCAGAAGTAGAACCGGTCCGTCCTGCAATTTCAGCGTCTGAAACACTATCAAAAGTTACTTTAGAATCGGTAAATCCAGTAGTTGTTGAAGCACTTAAAAAGATTACTCCATCTTCAGCCCCAGTAGCAGCAGCAACGGCATCTAACAATTCAGAACAAATGATGTTTGAGGTTCTATCTTTATTTACTGATAAATGTGATGAGATGATTGATAAACTTGAAGAAGCCAATGATATAGCAGCAAGAATATTAAGAGAATCCCGTTAATAACGCTAAATACTAAAACAAGTATTATATGACATATAAAAAACGATTTTTAAATAAAAGTGGGGTATCTAGTCCCATATCCGGTGCAAACAGTAATCAAGGTTCTTGGAATGGAGCTCAAGATGGAACAACACAGGGTGGATGGAATAATCAAGAATTTGGATACAAGAATTATGGTAGCAGATTACCAGAAGTATATACCGGGCATCCAAATCGTATTGAAAGATATAATCAATATGAAATGATGGATGTAGATGCTGAAGTTAATGCCTGTTTAGACATTATATCAGAATTTAGTACACAAAAAAATGAACATAATAAAACTCCATTTAGTTTAGAGTTTAAGGAAGACCCAACTCAACATGAAGTGGAGTTACTTAAAAAACAATTACAACAATGGTGTAAATTAAATGAATTTGATAGTAGAATATTTAAAATATTTAGAAATTCTATAAAATATGGGGATCAAGTATTTGTGCGAGATCCAGAAAATTTTAAGTTATATTGGGTTGATATGACTAAAATTATTAAAGTTATTGTTAATGAAAGTGAAGGGAAAAAACCTGAACAATATGTTATAAAAGACATTAACATTAATTTACAAAATTTAACTGTAGCACAAAAAACTAATACTGATTTTGCTGCTAATCCAGCAACAGGATTGGGTGGTACAGGTGGAGGTGGCGCCGGCGGCGGCGGTGGATATACAGTACCGTCGATGCCGTATAACACAACTGGAAGTAGATTTACATTAGGGCAAAGTGAATCAGCAATTGATGCTAAACATATTGTACATTTAAGTTTAACAGAAGGTTTGGATAGATTTTGGCCGTTTGGCCAATCAGTTTTAGAAAACATTTTCAAAGTATATAAACAAAAAGAATTACTTGAAGATGCAGTTCTTATATATCGTGTTCAACGAGCACCAGAACGTAGAATGTTTAAAATTGATGTGGGTAATATGCCAAGCCATATGGCCATGGCATTTGTTGAACGAATAAAAAACGAGATTCATCAAAAGCGAATTCCGTCATATAATGGTGCAGGTAGTGTAGTTGATGCTTCATATAATCCATTATCAATGAATGAAGATTACTTCTTTCCAGTCACTGCTGACGGTAGAGGCAGTAGTGTTGAGATGTTACCCGGTGGGCAAAATTTAGGTGAAATAGACGATTTAAGATATTTTAATAATAGACTAGCACGTGGATTAAGAGTTCCAAGTTCATATCTACCTACAGGACCAGATGATAATACAACCCCATTAAGTGATGGCCGTGTTGGTACAGCAATGATTCAAGAATTTAGATTTAATCAATATTGTGAAAGATTGCAAAGTTATCTATGTCACAAATTAGATGAAGAATTTAAATTATTTTTACGTTGGAGAGGATTTAGTATAGATAGCGGAATATTTTCTTTAGTTTTTAATCCTCCTCAAAACTTTGCAGCATATCGTCAAAGTGAATTAGATACTGCAAGAATAGGATCATTTACTTCTATGGAACAATATCCATACATTAGTAAACGATTTGCCTTAGAAAGATTTTTAGGATTAACTGAAGAAGAGATCAGTAAAAATGAAAAATTATGGCGTGAAGAACAAGATAAAGAACAAGATGTTGACCCACTAGGTAGTGATTTACGAAGTGTAGGGGTGTCTGTTGGGGATATTGAATCGGATGAACAACTTGGTCAAGAGTTAGAAAATCCACCTGAAGAAGGTGCGGAAGGGCCAGAAGTTGCTGGACCAGTAACATCTGCAACCTCGCAAGCCGCTGTACCGGGCGGTGCGCCAGGTCAAATATAATTGATAAATAGTTAAATGAAACTTTTTGAAATGTTTGATGCCCCAATTCAGGGTTACCAAGATATTGCTGATGACAATAGTAAACCAAAGTGGAAAGAATCTCGTAAAACTAAATTAACATTAAAACAAATTAGAAAATTAAGAAAAATGTTAGATGTTAGAAATTATGAAAAACAAGAGTATATGAAAAAAGTTCATGAACAATATGGTGCCGCAGCAGCAAAAGCAGGACAGCCGACAGTATAAACTTTAGCAATTAAAGTTTTGTAAAATCATCAGATTTTACCAAAAATGTAAAAAAAGCATACATATTACGCTCTTTTATTGTATATGTGCTAAATAATTTTACAAGCCATTACTTAGGAGAAAAAAACAATGGATAACAAAAAATTTGAACAACTCATTGATTTAATTATTAACGAGAATGAAGAACAAGCCCGTGCATTATTTCACGATATCGTGGTAGAAAAATCCCGCGAAATTTATGAACATTTAATGGACGAAGACACACTAGAAGAAAATCTAATGGTTGCGCCAACTGATTCATCAGCACCTCCGGTAAATGCAAGCGGCGAAGCCGCTGGATTGCTGGACGAAATTGAGATGGAAGAACAAGGCATGAACGAAGAAGATGATGAAATGGACCTAGATGACATGGATGATGACGAAGACACAGAAATAATGGATCTTGATTCTGATGAAGAAGGTATGGATGACATGGATGATGAAGGATCCGTTGAAGACCGAGTAGTAGATATTGAAGATAAAGTAGATAATCTTGAAAGATTAATGGCTGAGTTTGAAGAAATTATGAATGGTGGCGGAGGTGACGAAGAGTCATTAGATGACATGGATGATGAAGCCGGTGCATTTGCGGGCGGTGATGACATGGATAATCCAGAAGGTGATGAAATGATGGAAGCAATCACGCTGAAACCTGTTAAAGGACTATATGGTTCTAAAATTGGTGGTGACGATGGTCAGCAAACAAAAAGCACCGTAAGATTTAATTCGGGTCAAAATGGTATGGCAAGCAAACCTTTTGCACTAGGTGGTAAATCAGAATCAGTACCAACAAGTCCAAAAGGGCCAAGCAATTATGGCAGTAAAGGTGAAACGCAAGTTAAAGGCGCGGGCTCATTCAAAAATGTTCCTGCACAAGCCAAGCAAGATTTAACAGCGGCACCAAAGCCAACGACAACGCAAGCAGCTGGAGTTAATACCAAAAGCCCATTAGCCGAGTCACGAAGAACAGTACGTAAAACTACTAGATAAGGAATCTGAGAGTAATGGCTTATCTCAAAGAGCAACTGACTTTCGGTCAAGCCGGTATGGTTCTCGAAAGTTCAGGTGAGGGAAATACAAAGTCCCTTTATATGAAGGGTATTTTCATTCAGGGTGGGGTAAAAAACGCAAACGAGCGTGTTTACCCTATTTCTGAAATTGATAGTGCAGTAGAGACTTTGAATAAACAAATTACTGAAGGTTATTCTGTATTAGGTGAAGTAGATCACCCAGATGACTTAAAAATTAACTTAGACCGAGTATCACATATGATAACATCTATGTGGATGGACGGAGCAAACGGTTTTGGTAAATTAAAAATATTACCAACTCCAATGGGGCAGTTAGTAACTACCATGTTGGAAAGTGGTGTTAAACTAGGCGTATCTAGTCGAGGTAGCGGAAACGTTAACGACTCTGATGGCCGTGTCAGTGACTTTGAAATAGTCACAGTGGATATCGTTGCTCAACCGAGCGCACCTAATGCATACCCTAAGGCTATTTATGAAGGCATGATCAACATGAAACATGGTCATAAACTCTTAACTATTGCAAAAGATGCTAAAGGCGATAAAAAAGTACAGAGATTTCTTAAAGAGGAAGTTAAACGCCTAATTAATGATCTCAAAATTAAAAAAGGGGAATAAGTATGTTTGATGCTATCAAACCATTACTTGAAAGTGGATTAATTAATGAAGAAATCGGGCAGGAACTTAATGAAGCCTGGGACTCTAAATTGGTTGAAGCACGAGAGCAAGTACGCACAGAACTAAGAGAAGAGTTTGCAAATCGTTATGAGCATGATAGAATCGTGATGGTAGAAGCACTAGATAAAATGGTTACTGAAGGCCTTAGTTCTGAAATTGTAGAATTTCAGAGCGAACGTCAGGCAATGAATGAAGACCGAATTAAAGCAAAAATGAAACTACATGAATCTGCTACTAAATTCAATGATTTTATGGTTGTTAAATTAGCCGAAGAAATCAAAGAATTGCGTAAAGATCGTAGTATTCAAAAAGAAAATCAACAAAAAGTAGGACAATTTATTGTTCATGCTTTATCCCGCGAAATTAAAGAATTCGCACAAGATAAACAAGCTGTTGTTGAATCTAAGGTTAAATTAGTTGCTGAAGGTCGTAAACAATTAACTACATTGAAAGCACGTTTTGTCGCTGAATCTGCTAGTAAATTGAATGCAATCGTAACTGCTCATCTAAAGGGTGAACTACATCAATTAAAAGAAGACATTAAAATTGCTAGAGAAAACAATTTTGGTCGTCGGCTTTTTGAAGCATTTGCAGGAGAATTTTCAGTAACTCATTTAAATGATAAAGCTGAAACTCGCAAATTAATGGCTAAACTAGGTGAAAAAGAAACTCAACTAGCAGAGTCTATTAAATCGGTCAACGCAGTTAAAAAACTGGTTGAAGGAAAAGAACGTGAAGTTCGCATGATTAAAGAATCAAATCTAAGAGAAAAAACAATGAGCGATTTATTGTCTACTCTCAATGAAGAGAAATCTGTAGTTATGATGGACTTACTAGAAAGTGTACAAACTAACAAGTTGAAAGTCGCTTTCGATAAGTATTTGCCAGCAGTTCTTAATAATGGTAATGAGAAAAAGATTGGAAAATCTGCTTTGAATGAATCTATTATTACAGAAATTACTGGTAATAAAGCTGCTAAACAAGAAGTTGATATCTATGAACGTGATAACGTAATAGACATTAAACGTCTAGCAGGGCTGTGAAATAAAGACATACATTAGGAGATATATAAAATGTCAAAAGTATTATTAGAAGGCCGTTGGAACGAAACCAAGGACGCCCTGTTAGAAGGTCTAAGAGGCAACCGTCGTTCAACAATGGGTGTTATTTTAGAAAACACAAAAAGACAGTTACTTGCTGAATCTTCAGCCGGTACTACAACAGCTGGAAACATCGCTACATTAAATCGTGTGATTCTTCCGGTTATCCGTCGTGTCATGCCAACCGTTATCGCTAACGAATTGGTAGGCGTTCAGCCAATGACAGGTCCAGTTGGTCAGATTCATACATTGCGTGTTCGCTATGCTCAGTCTTTAACAGACAACAGTGCAGCAGCAACTAGTGTTACCGCTGGTCAAGAAGCATTAAGTCCGTTCATGATTGCTCAGGCGTATTCACGTACTCCACAAGCAACAGGTTCAACTAGCAGCTATACTGCAAATAATACCGCTGCCCTTGAAGGCAATGGCGGTAAACAAATCAGTGTGCAAATTCTACGTCAAGCTGTTGAAGCGAAATCACGTAAATTGCAAGCACGTTGGACATTTGAAGCTGCTCAAGACGCACAAAGCCAGCATGGCATTGACGTTGAAGCAGAAATTATGGCTGCTTTGGCACAAGAAATTACAGCTGAAATTGACCAGGAAATTCTATTGTCATTACGTACCTTAGCAACTACTGAGTTTACATTCAATCAGGCAACCGTATCTGGTACTGCTACATATGTTGGTGATGAACATGCTGCATTGGCAGTTCTTATCAATCGTGTTGCTAACTTGATCGCTCAACGCACCCGTCGTGGAGCAGGTAACTGGGCTGTTGTATCTAGTGCAGCGTTAACGGTTCTACAAAGTGCTACAACTTCTGCATTCGCTCGTACTACAGAAGGTACTTTTGAAGCACCAACAAATACAAAGTTCGTTGGTACCTTAAACGGCGCTATGCGTGTATTTGTTGACTCTTATGCACCTGATACACAACCTGTATTGGTTGGTTATAAAGGTTCTTCAGAAACAGATGCAGCGGCATTCTATTGCCCTTACATTCCGTTGATGAGTTCTGGTGTTGTTCTTGATCCAACAACATTCGAACCAGTCGTATCATTTATGACTCGTTACGGATATATCGAGCTTACTAATACTGCAAGCAGTTTTGGTAATGCTGCGGATTACGTTGGTGAGATAGCTGTTGCAAATTTAACATTCCAATAAAATTTGGGTTGTTTGTTTTGTCAAACAAAGAGGGTGCTTCGGCACCCTTTTTTGTTATTGCATAAATACAATATAACAATGGAATATTTATGTCATCAGAATTATTCAACAGTATAACCGGTTACTCTGTAGGGATTCCACCAACGTTGGTTGTAAATTCATCAGGTACAATATTAACTAATGTTGATAACGATTATGTAACTGCAAACACTGTACTTGCTAATATATTACAGTCCCCACTAACTACTAAAGCATCTAGTGCTACAGGCACAATTGGACAAATATGCTGGGATGCTAATTATATATATGTTTGTACTGCAACTAATACATGGAAAAGAGCCACATTAACCGGCGGATATTAATATGATTACAATAGAATTATTACACACCCTTTGTCCTAAAACAAAAGATAGTATTCTAACTACATATATTGAACCGTTGAATACTGTAGGTGAATACTATGACATGTTTGTTAATACAAATAGAATAGCAGGGTTTTTAGCACAAATCGCACATGAGTCCGGAGGATTTAATTTTGTAAAAGAAAATTTAAATTACAGTGCCAAAGGATTAATGACTACCTTTAAGAAATACTTTTATGATGAAGCAACTGCAAAAAGATATGAACGCAAACCCGAAATGATTGCCAATCGTGTATATGCTAATAGGATGAAAAACGGAGATGAAGCCAGTGGTGACGGATATCGATTTTGTGGTAGGGGATTAATTCAATTAACCGGTAGAGATAATTATACTAAATTTGCCCTAGCATTAGATTTATCAATTGAAGATACTGTTGCATATTTAGAAACTCCAAACGGTGCCGTGGCAAGTGCTGGCTGGTTTTGGGATAATAATAAATTAAATCAATATTGTGACAGTGGTGATTTTGTAACACTGACAAAAAGAATTAATGGTGGGACCATTGGATTGGAAGATAGAAAACATCATTATGAGATAGCATTGGATATGCTGCAAAGATAATATGGCACAGCCTATTTGGAACACCCCCGCCGGATCTCTGGGAACATTTCCATCATTGTTACCGGCTACTTTTCAATTATCAGCATCTGCACAGTCACCTGCATCATCAATATCATATGCATTATTATGCGGAGTACTACCGCCAGGCTTATCATTAGATCAAGATGGATTAATAACCGGCACTCCCACTTTAGTTACATTAGCAACAACTAGCACTTTTACTGTACGTGTTACTGATAATTTAAATAATTTAAGAGATAGAACATTTTCTATGGTTGTATTAGGCGCTGCAATTCCAAAGTTTACTACTCCCACTGGATCTTTATTAAGTGTACAAGATAGTATTTGGGTTGAAATTCCAATTCAATATTCTAATCCTGATGTTAACAATACTGTAATTATATCCCTAAAAGAAGGCTTATTGCCGTCTGGGCTAGAAATAAATGAATCAGGTATTATTAGAGGATATCCAAACCCACCAATACTTAATATAACATTTCCGTTAATAGTAACAAGTGCTTCTCTCACAACTGCATCAACAAATATTATAACTTGTTTAAGTACAACTGGATTTGCTTTGGGTAGAATTGTACTTTTTTCAGGCACTACGTTCGGGACAATATCATCCACAGCTGTAGTATCTGCAGGTTATTTTATAATAGGAAATAGTTATGAAATTACAACGATTGGTAATACCCCAACTGACTTTACTTTAATCGGTGCACCTGCTAATTCAATAGGCGTACTATTTACTGCAACAGGAGTTGGGTCCGGTACCGGAACTGCTACTTCACTAAATACTACTACATATTATGTTAAAAGTATAATTAATAGTACTGAATTTACGGTGTCTACTATCCAAAACGGTCCAACTTACTTAGTTACAGACGCTGCTGGGTATATGACAGTTACTTTACCGGCTACTAGTGTAGGTCAGCCAACAATAAGAACATCATCTTTTACATTAAAATTAGAAAGTGCATTAGGCACTGCTGTGGCTGAATATCAACTTACCGTTATTAATCAAAATACTCCAGTAAGCCAAGGGGGTCCGGGCAAAATACCAAATTCAAGAAGTCCGGTTATTTTAAATACAAGACCCACTACATTTAATATTTTACCAACTAATGAATATTATGGATATTATTTTACACCGCCCAAAGAAAGTGGAACATTAACTACCCCGTCTGCTACTTCAACTTTTATTGGCACTACTCAAAGTGATAATTATTTTGCATTTAAGATAATAGGAAAAGACTTTGATAATTCTGTAATTTCATATTCTTATTCAGGATTACCAAGTGGAATGATAGGGAATACAACAACTGGTTGGATAACTGGTACTCCAATTTTAGGGTCAACTGGAATTAACCAATATAATTTTTCAGTTGCTGTATTAAAAGGATCGTTTATAAGTGAATATGTTGAGTTTTCATATAAAATAAGTAATGGGCTTGATGGTATTGTTACTTGGATTACTCCAGCTAATATGGGAACAATTTATAACGGAACAATTAGTACATTAAATGTATTAGCAACTGCTCAAGTAGAACTATATTATGACATTGTGTCAGGTTCACTTCCTCCTAATTTAGAATTATTATATAATGGAGAAATAACCGGATATGTTGCGGATCAACCTACTAATCAATTTTTAATACTAAACGAAACTACTGATTTTACTGTTACTATACGAGCATACTCTCCTGATCATCCATTATTAAATTCAAATAAAACATTTACTATATCTGTTTTACAACAATATAATCAACCAACAGATATATTATATATTAACGCTACACCTAGTATTACAGATAGAAATATAATAAATTCATTGTTAACTAATACTACCTTGATTCCTACTATAGATTTATATAGAGCAACTGATATATATTTTGGTAAAGCAACTAGTGTTGTATATGAGCATTTATATGGTGTATTTTCTAGCGATTTAGATGAATATATTGCCGCAGTTACACAAAATCATTATTGGAGAAATGTAACATTGGGTGAATTAAAAACTGCTGTTGCTAAAAATAGTGCTGGTACTATTATATATGAGGTTGTATATAGTGAAATCATTGATAATTTAATAAATCCTAGCGGGGTAAGTGTTAGCAGTGAAATATATTGGCCAACTCCTATTAATCTATTTCAGGGTTCTTGGTATACTAGTGTAGATGATATATATACTAGTTATGTAAATATATTTGGTCAAGAATATTATACTAGTTTAACTCCGGGTTCGGCTAGAGTGTTATATCCAAATAGTTTAATTAATATGCGTAACAGAGTGTCAGCAGTTTTGGGTCAACAATATGATTCTTCTTTATTACCTCTATGGATGACCAGTCAGCAAGCGAATGGTAATACATTAGGATATACACAAGCGTGGGTTATTTGTTATACCAAACCAGGTAAAGCAATTACTATTAAAAATAATATAAATGACAATTGGGCATATAAATTAAATCAAATTAATTTTAATATTGATAGATTTACTGTGGATAAAAGCACCACATATAACTATGATAAAACTACTAATCCTCCTACTTGGACAGGATTGCCAAGTGCTACCCCGGTACCAGATCCATTAAATAGTAAAAATTTTCATGTATTATTTCCACATAAAACTATTTTACCAAATGAATCTCAATACTAAATACTTCATGGAATATAGAATATGAGTACAATTAATACTAATGCATTAGATGTCAATTATCCAATACCTGGCGTTAATAACAATAGTCAGGGATTTAGAGATAATTTTGCATCTATAAAAACTAATTTAAACACCGCTGCCACTGAAATTACAGATTTACAAAATAAAGTAGTGGTTAAATCAGCGTTGAGTGGGAGTTCATTAAACAACGATATGGCTAATACAATTATTAGTAATGCTGCAACTAGAAGTTTTAGAGCAACTACTTATAATTTAGGGAATAGTCTGTCAGGAACTGTATTAGTAGATGTATCATTAGGAGATGTTCAATATGGTACCGTTGCAGGTAATATAACATTTCAATTTGGAAATTGGGCCCCAACTGGAACGCAAAGTAATGTTCAACTGCAATTGGCAATAAGTAATGCTAATTCATTTATATCTTTCCCTAGTGAAATGGTAATAAATGAAAACACCGGCGTAACAACTTTAGAAAATTTTTCAAATATTGCAGGTGTGGCTACTGTTTCTATTCCGTATAATATTAGTCAAATTGATTATAGAATAAGTACCGTTGATTGTGGAAATAGTTTATTGGTAGAACCCTATAACAGACCAAGAATAGATACTCAAATTCAAAATAATCGTCTTGTTCCCCCAACTGGATTTCGAGGAGATGTACCCGGTACTGTAGTAGCAAGTCAGTCTTTAGATCAACTACCCATAACTATTTCCAACGCCGCAGATTATTTTACTACTACAGGAAATACGACACAATTATATACTGATATGCCTATTACTTTTTCCGGCACCAGCTGTGAAGCAAGTATTGCAGTTGGAACAACATATTATGTTAGAAATGTCGTTTCTGCTACTACATTTTCAGTTTCTTCTACGTTAGGCGGCGCTAATGTTAATTTAGCAGGTAATTCGTCATTAACTAGTACAATGTACGGGAATCCGGTAAATTATGTTTATATATGTACTGACACATATAATTCTACTAGTTATTTAAAAAATGTTAGCAATACTACAGTAACCACTAATGCTGTTACGTTAAATAATATAACTAATTTAACAGTTAATGCTCCGATTATTTTCACTGCCAACATAGGTGGAATATATGCTAATACAGTATATTATATTAAAGCAATATCTAGTCCAAATATTACAGTTAGTCAATCTAGAACCAATGGAGTTGCTGATACTGTAGTTACTTTAAGTTCCAATTCAACTGCTACTACTGCAACAGCATATGTTGGTAATGATATATGGAAAAAAATAGTTACCACATCTTGGTAATAAATATATGAGTGGAACACCCATTCATATCTAATCTTAAAGACAAGTCAGTAGACGAGTTGCAAAAAACTATATCAGAATTAACGGGCAAATTGTCATTTGCTTATAGAATCTTGAATCAACCATTAATACATCAACTACGCATGGCTATAGAAAGTTATAAAGTAGAATATAATCGTCAAATGGATGAACTGATTAAAAAACAAGAAATACATAATAAAATTCAAATAAACAAGGATAAGTAAATTGAACACAATGCGTCATAGAATAAAACAACATTTTGCTTTTCAAGCAGCAGTGTATGTTGAAGAGACATTTTTAATGAACATCTATGAAATAACTTTAGAAATGCATGTGGTTACCGGAGATAGTAAAGAACAAAATATTGCAATGTCTCGCATAAATTATATGATAGAAGACTGTTTTCAAAATTGTGTATTTGTCCACCAAACTGAAACTGCGGTTATTGAAAAATATATTGCAGCAAACTTAAAAGTTTCTACTACTCCAGATGAGCCATATGATCAGTTACTGGCTATATTATTATTAACTAAATTAAATATAATTACTGAAGGAAGATTGTTGATAACTGATATAACTTTAAGTTCTGGATTAAGTGATGGTATTAAGTTTTTATATAGTCCTGCACTAGAACATACTCCATTAACAACTGGTATTTTCAATTGGTGGAACGAACTGAATACTAAAATTGTTGACTTTCCAAAAAGAGAAACTAAAAAGGAAAAAATAGTTAAATTGGTCAAAAAAACAAACGATTGGGCTCATTTAAATTTAGAATGGCAAGAAAAAACATTACCCACATCTCAAATTATTTTTACTGACAAATAACCAAATACATTGCTTTTCATGCAGACTTGTGTTAATATTAATCTATGAAAATAGATAGATATGGGCAATCAATTTTAAATGAGTCAGATTTGTGTCATTTATTTTTAAACGACCCCACTAAAATTTTTAATAATGTAGTACTAGTAGATTCTCCGATAGCATTCAACGAATGTTTGACAATAGAGAATATACCCGATTTAAAGGTATACACTGAATTAGATTTATCAGTAACCCAGTTTGATTCTATATGCCAAGCAACTTGGTTTATGCCAAAAGAATATTATAGTATGGATATTGCTAAATGGGTATTAGAACAATGTACTTCTGAACCTGAGTTGCAACGAGCCGGCGAAGAATTAATTATGTTCCAAGAACGAGATATGTTTACATTATTACAATATTTAAAATATCTAGTTGATGTTATGCGTAAAAATAATATTATATGGGGAGTGGGTAGAGGTAGTAGTGTATCTAGTTTTGTATTATTCCTAATAGGAATCCACAGAATAAATAGTTTACATTATCAATTGTCAATTGATGAGTTTTTAAAATAAAGGAAATATATGTCAAAGTACAGAACAGCACAAGGTAAATTAGTTGATATGAGTGCGCTTCAAGCAAAAAACGAACGTACTAGAGCCGTAGGGAATATGAAGGTCAATGCCAGAGGTGATACCATTGATTCTACTGGGAAAGTTATTGTCCCTGTGACCACTAAGGTAAATTCTATATATTCAAAAACGGTAGGCAATAAATCGGCTAACAAATTACGAGAGCAGATACATGTGGATGCCCCGATTGCACAAAACGCATTAAATGAGACATTAACTGTTTCGGAGCGTGAATTAGAAGATGCATTAGAAGATGATATTGCAGTTGAAAAAATTAAAGCTATGGATGTGAAAAAATAATATGGAAAAGAAACTAGCATTTGCCCCTCATAAAATACGATCATTAACTCCACTTAATGATACAATATTAGTAGATGAGATGAAGTTTGACGAGCGAATTACGTCAGGCGGTATTGTATTGTTAAATGATGATATGAAAAGTGCAGGAATTCGCCCAAGATGGGCAAGAGTTTACGCTATTGGACCAAAACAAACCGATGTTCAAATTGGGCAATATGTCCTAATTACTCACGGTAGATGGACTCGTGGTGTTAAAATTGAAGATGAAAACGGTGAACGCACTATCCGTAAAGTAGACAATGATGATGTACTTTTAATTAGTGATGAGCCAGTAGATGATTTAACATTAAGTGATAAGGTATATTAATGATTAATTGGATAAAAAGACAACTATATAATTTGGGAACTAATTCCTATCCGATGGATAGGAAAAATGTAATATCGGCAAGAAGGGGAAACCATGGTATAACTGAGTTTAACTCCGATCCATTACGGTTGAATATATATTTTGCCTCTGGTGGAACGATTGTGGAAAGTTGTATGTTTGATCGTAAGACTGATCATACTCAATCTAAACTACATATTGTGGGACCAGATGAAAACTTAGGTGAAAGTATTGGACATATTATTACCCTTGAACTTTTGAAAAAATGAAAAATAACCTTTGGACAGAAAAATATAGACCTAACACAACTGCGGATTATGTGTTTGTTGATGACAGGCAACGCAGTCAAGTATTAGATTGGATTAAACAAGAAAGTATCCCTAATTTATTACTAAGCGGAGATCCTGGCACAGGAAAAACTACACTAGCAAAAATTCTAATTAATGAATTGGGTGTGGAAAGTTATGATGTATTAGAAATTAATGCTAGTCGTGAAAACGGGGTGGATGTAATACGAAACAAAATTGTAGGGTTTGTTCAAACAATGCCATATGGAACCTTTAAGGTTGTATTACTTGATGAAGCAGATTATTTAACTGCGGCTGGTCAAGCAATGCTTAGGCATGACATGGAAGAATATAGTGCTACTGCTAGGTTTATACTAACATGTAATTATCAACATAAAATTATTCCAGCATTAAAAAGTAGGTGTCATGAATTTCATATTGCTAAAACAGATAGAAATGAATTTACTGCTAGAGCAGCAACCGTACTAGCAACTGAAAATATTGATTTTGAGTTAGATATATTAGATAATTATGTTAGGGGCACTTATCCTGATTTGCGTAAGTGTCTAAATCAATTACAAGTAAACAGTAGTTCGGGTAAACTATTATCACCACAGGCAGAAGGGTCTAGTGAAAATGAACTAATGATAACTGCTACCCAGTTGTTTAAATCGGGTAAAATTATTGAAGGTAGACAACAATTAATGCAATATTTAAGTTTATATCCTACCCGAATTGAAGAAATTTATGTTTGGGCATATTCTAATTTGGATTTATGGTCATCTACTAATAAAGGTAAAGATGCTGCTATTATTATTATTAGAAATGGATTGTCTACTTTGCCGCTAGTAGGTATACCGGAAATAGCGATAGCAGCAACTTTATGTGAATTGACTACAATATGAGATATTTATTAATACAATTTATACGAAAACCGGGAGGGCAAATTGATGAACAAATTACTGTTTCTAAAAAAGTTAAACCCGCAGACTTACAAACAATGAATGTCATTCTAGACTATGCTAAAAAAAAGATAGATAAATGTGTTATTGAGGGTAAAACACTAAACCAAGATTGGGATAAAATGAATGAATATTATAAAAACATTTATCCTGCGTTAATAGAACAGTTAGAAAAAGAAGCGCAAATAACAGCCAATTCTAAGTAACATTTAATGTTCGTGCAGTTTTTAAGATTGCACTCATTAATTTAAAATTGTTACTTGCCAGTTCAAGCAATTTATCAGCCGGCCTAGTACTAATGCTAGCCATTCCAAAAGCAATTTCACCCATATCTATAAAATAAGTTTGGGTAGGCCAACGTGCTTGCTTTACTTGCCATCCGTCAATAAATAAACATTCTTCACCAATTGATTGTAGCGCGGTAGCCCTGAGTGCTCCACTAAGTGATTGAGCGCCAAGTATTTTAATTGCAATAGGGCGGTCCCAAATATTTGGTTTATCTATTGTACGAGCGATAACATGTACTAGAAAAGCTTCCATATCAGATGCTAAAAACACCTGACTTTTACCTTGGGCTTCCATAACAATTTCCCACCCTGCTTTAATATATGGTTGCCAGTGTTTCATTTAACTATTTAGTTAATATTAACTCAATTTAGTTGAGTATTTTTTTGGATTTATTCTTTGTGGTAAAATGATAAATACTTAATAAGGTATATTTATGGCACAAAGAAATATAGATTTTGGTACATTTCCGGATGATCCGGACGCAGACGCAATTAGAACAGCCTTTCAAAAAGTACAGGATAATTTTGGTGAACTATTTGAAGGTGCTGATGTAGGCTCTGTTATATCTGTTAATAGAACTCAGGGTGCAGGTATTACCGTAAGTACTCCTACCGGAAATGTTGTCATTACTGCAAATATTGCTTGCGTTCAGGTGCATACTAGTACATTAAGTATTGGGCGTGATGCAAACGGGTCACTAGATACCTCAATTACTGCATCATCGCAAACTCTATATGTTGATTTACCGGCAAATATAGCAAATGTGGCAAATATTAACTTATCGGGATATGCAAATGTTCAAGGTAATTTATCCGTAGTTGGTAACTCAAATTTAGCAAATGTAGGTATTTCTGGTAATATAACTCTTGGTGGAAACATCGTAATTACCGGAAATGTATCTGCATTTAATGTATCTGCTACTAATGCTCTTAGCGCAGGCACTACTTTATCGGTAACCGGCAATGCTAATGTTGGTAACTTAGGCACTGCAACTGCTATAATCACTACTGGTAATATCACCACTATCAATAGCGGTTTACTAAAAAATGGTAATAGCAATATAACTCTTACTGCTAATGGTAATATCTCTACTACTGTAGTTGGAAATACTGTTTTAGTTGTAACAGGGACTGGAGTTAATGTTGCTGGTACATTAAATGCCACAGGTAATATAACTGGTGGGAATTTAATCACTGCTGGGTTTGCTAATGTTGGTGCTAATGCTAACATAGGTACTACTTTATTGGTAATTGGTAATGCTAATGTTGGTAACCTAGGCACTGCTGGGTTAATTGTTGCTACTGGAAACGTAACCGGCGGAAATTTAATCACTGCTGGATTTGCTAATGTTGGTGCTAATGCGAATATAGGTACTACTTTATCAGTAGTTGGTAATGCTAATGTTGGTAATCTTGGTACTGCTGGATTGATTGTTGCCACAGGTAACATAACCGGTGGTAATTTAATCACTGCTGGATTTGCTAATGTTGGTGCTAATGCGAATATAGGTACTACTTTATCAGTAGTAGGTAATGCTAATGTTGGTAACTTAGGCACTTCAACAGCAATAATCACTACCGGTAATATCACTACTATCAATAGTGGATTGATCCAACTTGGTACAAGTAATATTACAATTGCATCTGGTGCTAATATTTCTCACTTTGTTGCAGGTAATGCAACCAGTCAATTGACTGTAACCGCTACTGGCGCCAACATTCCCGGAACTGCCAATGTAATTGGTAATGCTAATGTTGGTAACTTAGGCACTACTGGAGAAATTATTGCAATAGGTAATATAACCGGCGGGAATTTAATTACTGCCGGATTTGCTAATGTTGGTGCTAATGCGAATATAGGTACTACTTTATCTGTAGTTGGTAATGCTAATGTTGGTAATCTTGGTACTGCTGGATTAATTGTTGCTACTGGAAACATAACTGGTGGGAATTTAATCACTGCTGGGTTTGCTAATGTTGGTGCTAATGCTAATATAGGCACCACTTTATCTGTAATTGGTAATGCTAATGTAGGTAATCTAGGCACTGCTGGATTGATTGTTGCTACTGGAAACATAACCGGTGGGAATTTAATCACTGCCGGATTTGCTAATGTTGGTGCTAATGCTAATATAGGTACTACTTTATCGGTAATTGGTAATGCTAATGTTGGTAACTTAGGCACTGCTGGATTGATTGTTGCAACAGGTAATATAACCGGCGGTAATTTAATCACTGCTGGATTTGCTAATGTTGGTGCTAATGCTAATATAGGTACTACTTTATCTGTAATCGGTAATGCTAATGTTGGTAACTTAGGTACTGCTGGATTGATTGTTGCAACAGGTAATATAACCGGCGGAAATTTAACCACTGCTGGGGTAATTGTTGCAACAGGAAACATAACCGGTGGGAATTTAATTACTGCCGGATTTGCTAATGTTGGTGCTAATGCGAATATAGGCACCACTTTATCTGTAGTTGGTAATGCTAATGTAGGTAACTTAGGCACTGCTGGTGTTATGATTGCTACAGGTAACATAACCGGTGGAAATTTAATCACTGCCGGATTTGCTAATGTTGGTGTTAACGCTAATATAGGTACTACTTTATCGGTACTAGGTAATGCTAATGTTGGTAATCTTGGTACTGCTGGATTGATTATTGCCACAGGTAACATAACCGGTGGAAATTTAATCACTGCCGGATTTGCTAATGTTGGTGCTAACGCTAATATAGGCACTACTTTATCGGTAATTGGTAATGCTAATGTTGGTAACTTAGGCACATCAACAGCAATAATCACTACAGGTAATATCACTACGATCAATAGTGGGTTACTACAAAATGGTAATAGCAATATAACTCTTACTGCGAATGGCAATGTCGCTACATTTACCGCCGGCAATGCAACCGCACAATTTGTAGTTACTTCAACCGGGGCTAACATTCCCGGAACTGCTAATGTAATTGGTAATGCTAATGTCGGCAATCTTGGTACTGCTGGATTGATTGTTGCTACTGGAAACATAACCGGTGGTAATTTAATTACTGCTGGATTTGCTAATATAGCCTCTAATGCGAATATAGGTACTACTTTATCAGTACTCGGTAATGCTAATGTTGGTAACTTAGGCACTACTGGTGTTATCATTGCAACTGGCAATATAACCGGTGGTAATTTAATTACTGCTGGATTTGCTAATGTAGGTGCTAATGCGAATATAGGCACTACTTTATCTGTAGTTGGCAATGCCAATGTAGGTAACTTAGGCACTGCTGGATTGATTGTTGCAACAGGAAATATAACCGGTGGTAATTTAATCACTGCTGGATTTGCTAATATAGCCTCTAATGCTAATATAGGCACTACTTTATCTGTAATCGGTAATGCTAATGTTGGTAATCTTGGTACTGCTGGATTGATTGTTGCAACAGGAAATATAACCGGTGGGAATTTAATCACTGCTGGATTTGCTAATATAGCCTTTAATGCTAATATAGGTACTACTTTATCTGTAATCGGTAATGGTACATTTGGTAATATAAACACATCTGGAACAGAAACAGCCACTCGTTTTATCTCAAACATAGCAATTGGTACTGCTCCACTAACAGTAACATCTACTACACGGGTAGCCAACTTGAATGTTGACTATGCTAATGTAGCAGATTTTATCAATGTAACTGCGCCTGGCACCGGTACAGCCTACGTGATAGGTGCTAACGCAACTACAGGAAATATTACTGAGTTGACAAGTTCTGGTATATCAATGAATTTAGCAAATAATGCTATTACTGCAACTACATTCGTTGGTGCATTATCAGGGGCAGCAACCACAGCAGGCACCGTAACTACTAATGCACAACCAAATATAACTTCAGTCGGTTCATTAACTGGACTAACTATCAGTAATGCAACCGGTATAGTTAATTTCACTACATCAGCAAATGTCACTTTAGGTGCAGTGGCAAATTTACATATATCAGGCGGCACAGCAGGATATAATTTAAAAACTGACGGATTGGGCAATTTATCATGGGGAGTAGATAGTGCGGTTGCTGGCGGGAGTAACACACAAATACAATTCAATGATGATTTAGCATTAAACGGTAATTCAGGATTCACATTTAATAAAACAACTGGTGCATTTGCTGTGCCAGGTACCGGAACATTAACTGGATTAGCAGTAAGTAATGCATCCGGGCTTGTTAATTTTACTGGAACAGGAAATGTATCACTGGGGTCAGTATCTAACTTACATATTACAGGTGGCACATCATCTACTTATTTGGTTACAGACGGATCCGGAGGATTATCTTTTACATCGTTGGCAGGAAGTCCTCCGGGAGGTTCTAATCAGGCTATACAGTTTAATGATACTACTGTTTTCCAAGGAAACACAGGATTTACTTTTAATAAAACAACAGGTGCAGTAGCAATTCCCGGTGCCTTAACAGTAACTGGAAATATTGGTGCAGGAAATGTTTCTAGTACTTTATTAACAGGAACATTAACAACAGCAGCACAATCAAATATAACAAGTACTGGTACATTAACAAGTTTAACCGTATCAGGTAATATTGGTGCAGGTAATGTAACTGCTAGTAGATTTATATCAAATGTTGCAAACGGAGGACTTTCCCCGTTTGTAGTTTCTTCTACCACAGTAGTTGCTAATTTAGCAGCAGACACTGCTAATACAGTAACTGCAGCAGCACAAAGTAATATTACAAGTGTTGGTACATTAACAAGTTTAGCAGTAACAGGTAATATCAGTGCAGGTAACGTAAGTGCAACAACATTTACAGGTGCATTAACTGGTAATGCAACTACAGCAGGTACAGTAATAACTGCGGCACAACCAAATATAACAAGTACCGGTACATTAACAAGTTTAGCAGTAACAGGTAATATCAGTGCAGGTAACGTAAGTGCAACAACATTTACAGGTGCATTAACTGGTGCAGCAACTACTGCGGGCACAG
>Ga0214919_10000574_pt1 | contig 62509 bp, 57 predicted proteins | sample LL1503_MetaG_FD_177994 | JGI IMG/M metagenome (GOLD analysis project Ga0214919, IMG submission 177994) | Freshwater microbial communities from Lake Lanier, Atlanta, Georgia, United States - LL-1503 | ecosystem: Environmental > Aquatic > Freshwater > Lake | place: USA: Georgia | collected... | reverse complement strand
TAAATTTGTAGCCCAAGCCTGCACCTATCATTGGGAGAAATTTTGTTTCGCTACTTCCATTACCGGAGTAGTGATTGACCGTGGCACCTAATTTTCCATAAACAGAAACTGCCTCACTGAGAGGATACCTAATAAAAAATCAGGCTCAAACACCAGCATACGACGCATATCGCTTATGCCGCGACCCGTGACTATTCCAACCCTCGCACGACTCTGTAGCAGGTGCAGTCGTTCGAGCACGACGTCTGGCACCTGAACTTTTTCAGGCGAGGCTTCCAAAGGTACTAAGGTGCCATCAAAATCAAACAGACAAAGCACATCATCGCGTACAAAATTTTTTAATTCTTGACGTCCCGATGGGGTAAAAAGTTGTTTCAACATTTCTAACGTAATCCCTGATGACTATGTGAATCAATTTTTTCACTAACACGCTGACGTCGCCGTAAACGTGCCGCATCCAACAACATTAATCCTGCCCAGCGATACACATTAAAGTCTTTAACAACCTGACGCAGACTACGCATACGTTCCCGCTGCTCCAGCTCGGGCATGGTAATCGCACGATATAAAGCCTGGGCACCCTGCTCGATATGATACGGGTTGATGATGAGCGCCTCATGTAATTCTCGCGCAGCACCCGTAAATTGAGAGAGTATCAGCACGCCCAACTCATCATCGCGTGCCGCAATAAATTCTTTGGCAACCAGATTCATTCCATCATGCAGACTAGTCACTAAGCATACATCGCTACTCCGATAGCAGTGAGTTAACTGCTCACCGTCATAATGCTCAATCCGCAAAATGATCACCGGTGCCTCGTCATTTTCATAGCGTTGATTGATATCCAGTGCCAGTTTACGTACCCGCACTTCTAAATTTTGATACTCATCCAATGATGAACGACTGGGTGCTGCAATCTGAAGCAGCGTAACTTTTCCTACTAATTCAGGATGCGTTTCTAGCAGCCTGTCCAAAGCCTGAAATCGCTCGACGATTCCTTTGGTGTAATCAAGTCTATCCACACCCAGTGCTAAGCAGTGTGCTTTAGGCAGATGCAACTCTTGTCTGAATATTTTTCGAGAGTGAATTACATCAGTCGTCGTATCGGGCTCTGGCCACGCTATAGAAATCGGATACGGTTCCACCTGCGTGAAATCACCTCCATGAGTAATGGTCGAGGCTTCGTACTCGATGCGCGTTTCTAAATAACGATCCACTGTTTCCAAAAAATTTTTGCAATGAAAAGGTGTATGAAAACCTAATAAAGTATTTCCTAACAAACCTTGTAATAGCTCTTCACGCCAAGGACATATACCGAACGATTCTGGATTCGGCCAAGGAATGTGCCAAAACATAATGATGGTCGCCTTAGGTAATTTCTCTCTGATCATGCGCGGCAGTAGCGCAAAGTGATAATCCTGTACTAACACGACAGGGTCATCGGTACGTGCCTCAGCAATAACGACATCGGCAAAGCGCTGATTCACCGCGACATACTGTTCCCAATCGGAGGTACGAAATACCGGACGCACATGAGCCATGTGACACAAAGGCCATAGCCCTTCATTGGAAAAACCATAGTAGTAACCCGCCTCTTCTTCCTCCGACAGCCACACTCTGCGTAAGGTGTATTCCGGCCGCTTAGGTGGAACTTGCAGATGATCATAACTATCAACCGTGGCGCGATCGGCCGACCCACTGCCGTGAGCTATCCAAGTTCCTGAACACGCGCGCATTACGGGCTCGACCGCAGTCACCAAACCACTAGCGGGTCGACGCAGCACAATGTTGTCGCCACTTTGTTCATGAATATAGGGTTCACGATTTGATATGACCAACACTTCATCGCCAGCTAATTCATCATGCAATAGTGAACGTAATTTCTCCGCTGTCCAGGCTTGCGGCGAATGCTGCTGATCTTTATGCTCTCGATGCATTGTTCTTAAGTAGCAAAGCGGCTTTAGCGGATTCACCCAATTCCGCGGCCACCCACTGGATTGAGATTTCAAATCACGATGTAAGCATTGCTGCTGTAAATCCTCTGGTTAGGGGCGACATGCTCTCAGAGACTAAAAATTGCCCGAGCTACACCAAAGCCGTTTTTGATGACTGTCGCGGCTGGGTTGACGCCAAACTTAAGGTCATAGTTTCAACAGAAAGCTCAGATAAAGGCTTAGCTCAATGCATTGAAGCGGGTAAAACAGCGTGAAAGAAATCATTTGGTGCGTCGCAGCATGAAAACTTGTGTGCTTTCCTCTAGAACTCGCTTGAAAAACGGCCAAGCTGGTTATCATTAGCCAAAATATGCGGGCACGGCTTGCCTAATTGGCTAGCTAGCTCAGCAATCAGAATTCATAAGAAAGCAGGATATGGTGGAGACCAACAAACAGGCTGTGGATACTTTTCCGCGGCTATTGCAGCAGCATGCGCTCGCGCGACCTACGCATCCCGCTTTTCGCGAGAAGCATTTGGGTATTTGGCAAACAACGACCTGGGTCGACGTAGAAAACCACGTGCGCTTGTTAGCGTGCGGATTAGCAGCGCTGGGTTTCAAGCGCGGAATGAATCTCGCTGTCGTCGGTGACAATCGACCCCGTCTCTACTGGGCGATGGCAGCAGCCCAATGCCTGGGTGGCGTTGCGGTGCCCCTTTACCAAGATGCGCCCGCTGCAGACATGGCCTATGTATTAGAGAACGCCGAAATTGATTTTGCTATCGTTGAAGATCAAGAACAAGTCGACAAACTGTTAGAAATTCGCCAGACGGTAAAAGGACTGACACACATTGTGTATGACGATGGTCGCGGCCTGCGCAACTACACACAATCAGGCGTGCACTCCTTTGATAGTGTGCAAGCGCTAGGTAAAGCACAGGATCAAGATCATCCGAATTTTTTTCAGCAGCAAATCGATCTTGGGCAAGCTAACGATATCGCCGTTATCTTGTACACCTCAGGCACGACGGGCAAGCCTAAAGGCGTGTGTCATTCTCACGCAGCGATGATCGCTACTGGCCATACGCTGATTGAATTTGATAAAGTGTCCGCAGAGGATGAAGTGTTATGTTACCTGCCGCTCGCGTGGGTCGGTGATTTTCTGTATTCGTTTGCGATGTCGCATATCGCCGGCTTCTGCCTGAACTGCCCAGAATCACCTGCCACGGTCGCCACTGATTTACGCGAGATTGGCCCCACCTACTATTTTGGACCACCACGCATCTACGAAAACATCCTGACTCAGGTCATGATCCGTATCGAAGATGCCAGCGCCATCAAACGTTCGCTGTTTCATTACTTCATGGGTGTGGCACGACGCGTTGGCCTTAAGCTACTTGATGGTAAAGAGTCCGTTAGTCTGATTGATCGCGTTTTGTACTCGATAGGCGATCTACTGATTTATGGCCCGTTGAAAAATGTACTGGGTATGTCGCGCATTAAAGTTGCCTACACTGGCGGCGAAGCGATCGGCCCTGATTTGTTTGATTTCTACCGATCGATCGGCATCAATCTCAAACAACTGTATGGGATGACTGAAACCTGCGTCACGGTCTGCATGCAGCGCTCAGGCGATGTAAAGCTCGACACAGTGGGACGCCCGATGGATGGCGTGGAAGTAAAAATTACCGATGGCGGCGAAGTACTAGTGCGCTCACCGGGACTGATGGTGGGCTACTATAAGAAGCCTGAAGATACGGCCGAAGCGATTGATGCAGAGGGCTATTTTCACACTGGTGATGCTGGCTTTTTTGATGCAGATGGCCATCTGAAAATTATCGATCGCGCTAAAGATGTCGGCAAGATGTCAGATGGCACACTGTTCGCTCCGAAATACATAGAAAACAAACTGAAATTTTTTCCTTTCATCAAAGAAGCGGTTGCCTTTGGTGATGGTCGTTCTAGTTGCAATGCTTTTATTAATATCGATATGGAAGCCGTTGGTAACTGGGCCGAACGACGCAACTTAGCCTATAGCGGCTATGGCGATCTCGCTAGCCAAGCAGCCGTATATGACTTGATCGCTGAGTGCGTTGAAAAAGTGAATGCAGATTTAGTCCACGATGCACTTCTCTCGGGATCACAAGTTCACCGTTTTCTAATTTTGCACAAAGAACTTGACCCCGATGATGATGAGCTAACTCGCACCCGTAAAGTCCGTCGTCGCTTCATTAGTGAAAAATATGCCATTCTGATTGAGGCACTCTACGACGGTCGCGAACGGCAGTTCATCGAAACTCAAGTTAAATTCGAAGATGGTCGTCAAGGCATCATCAGTGCCGATCTGGAAATTCGCAACACCAAAACTTTTGGTGCCACACGCAAGGCTGCCTGATGAATAACTCATCTTCTAATCGTCGTTCCGGCGATGTCATTCTCGATTTACGCGCCGTCTCATTGTCATTTGGTGGCGTTAAGGCGCTAACTGATATTTCTTTTGATGTTCGCGAACATGAAATACGCGCCATCATCGGGCCGAACGGCGCAGGCAAAAGTTCGATGCTGAACGTAATCAATGGCGTCTATCGTCCACAGCAAGGTGAAATCATCTATCGCGGTCAGCACCTGCGCGATATGGATACCCACGCTGCGGCAGAAAGTGGCATTGCACGCACCTTTCAAAATATCGCTTTGTTTAAAGGCATGACTGTCTTAGATAACATCATGACTGGCCGCAATTTAAAAATGCAGTCAAATTTTCTAATGCAAGCGCTGTATATCGGACCGGCACGACGCGAAGAAATTGCCCATCGCATCAAAGTCGAAGAAGTGATCGATTTTTTAGAAATCCAGCACATACGAAAAACTCCCGTAGGACGTCTTCCGTATGGATTACAAAAGCGTGTTGAGTTAGGTCGCGCGTTGGCGGCCGAGCCACAAATTTTATTGCTCGACGAGCCCATGGCTGGTATGAACGTCGAAGAAAAACAGGATATGTGCCGCTTCATTCTCGACGTGAATGAACAATTCGGCACCACCATCGTTTTGATTGAGCATGACATGGGCGTGGTGATGGATATCTCTGATCGCGTGGTCGTCCTAGACTACGGTAAAAAAATTGGCGATGGCACACCCGATGACATACGTAGTAATCAGGATGTTATTAATGCTTATCTGGGCGTTGCGCACTAAGCGTTTCGCAAACATATCAACGTCACTGGATTGAACGTAGACAAATGAATCTGAATTTTTTCTTCGAAGTGCTGATTGGCGGTTTACTCTCGGGCGTGATGTATGCGTTGGTGGCACTAGGCTTTGTGCTGATCTACAAAGCCTCCGGGGTGTTTAACTTTGCTCAAGGTGCCATGGTGTTTTTTGCTGCGCTCACCTGCGTATCACTCACCGAATTTGGCTGGCCATTGTGGGTAGCGATTGCAGCCACCATTGTCATCATGAGTCTGTTGGGGCTAGCAGTAGAACGCATCGTGCTAAGGCCTTTGGTTAATCAGCCTGAAATTTCATTATTTATGGCGACGATTGGCCTATCGTTTTTTATCGAAGGTATGGCGCAATTGATGTGGGGTTCCGACGTTAAGCGACTTGATCTGGGTATCGAAGACGTACCCATGGAAAGCCTGATGCAAAGCTTAAACATCATCGTTTCAAAATTTGATGTGATCGCTGCAGGCATTTGTGCGTTGCTGGTGACTGGACTTGCTTTATTTTTCTCTCGGACCAAAGTCGGCCGCGCTCTGCGCGCCGTCGCCGACGATCATCAAGCAGCACTCGCCGTCGGCATCCCACTCCAACAAATCTGGGGCATCGTCTGGAGCGTTGCGGGATTTGTGGCACTGGTTGCAGGATTGCTGTGGGGTTCACGTAATGGCGTACAGTTCGCTTTAACTTTCGTCGCACTTAAAGCATTGCCCGTACTTATCTTAGGTGGCTTTACCTCAGTACCTGGCGCCATTATTGGTGGCTTGATTATTGGCACCTCAGAAAAACTCGCTGAGGTGTATGTCGGTCCATTCGTTGGCGGCGGTATCGAAGGCTGGTTCCCCTATGTGCTAGCACTATTGTTTTTGCTAGTACGACCCGAAGGATTGTTTGGCGAAAAAATTATACGAAGGATTTAAGCTCATGCTTTACCGTGAAGCCGGACAATTTAAATCGCGCTATGAAACTGATAGCCAGATTTTCCCGATACGACAAGATCGAATCGGTATAGCGCTATTAGTGCTGGTCGCATTCATTGGCGTTCCACTATTCGCAACGCCGTATTTTTTCTCGGCGATTCTGATTCCATTTCTAATTTTTTCTTTGGCAGCGCTGGGCTTGAATATTTTGACGGGTTACGCCGGCCAGGTCTCGCTTGGATCTGCGGCCTTTATGGCGGTGGGTGCTTTCGGTGCTTATAACTTCATGCTGCGTATACCGGGCATACCGCTGATAGTAGCGTTTGTTTTAGGTGGTTTGTGTGCAGCTGCGGTAGGTTTGTTATTTGGACTACCTTCTTTACGAGTGCGTGGTTTTTATCTAGCTGCTTCCACTTTAGCTACTCAGTTTTTCGTTGTGTGGGCACTGACCAAAGTTCGCTGGTTTACTAACTACAGCTCATCAGGTGTGATCACAGCGCAAAAAATGCAAATCCTTGGATTTGATTTCGATACGCCGGTCGCTAAATATCTTCTCGTACTGCTAATAGTGAGCACATTAGCTTTATTGGCAAAAAATATGGTTAGATCTAATGTGGGCCGCTGCTGGATGGCGGTACGTGACATGGATGTGGCCGCTGAGGTGATCGGCATACCACTAATGAAAACTAAATTACTCGCGTTTGCAGTGAGTTCTTTTTATTGCGGCGTGGCCGGTGCGCTGTATGCGTACGCTTATTTAGGTACAGTCGAGCCTGAAGCCTACAGCTTAGATTTGTCGTTCCGCATTTTATTTATGGTGATTATTGGTGGCTTAGGCTCAGTGATGGGCTCATTTTTAGGTGCGGCGTTCATCGTGCTGCTACCTGTGATCTTAAATACCTTAGCACACGCCACCAATATCTCAACTGCCATTGCATCGAACCTCGAACTGATGGTGTTCGGTGCACTAATAATTTTCTTTCTGATTGTCGAGCCACACGGCCTGGCAAGGCTGTGGCAAATCGCCAAAGAAAAACTGCGGCTCTGGCCGTTCCCGCATTGAACCTGTTTTCAAGCAAGGAGGAGTTTATGAAATTAATCAAATCACTCATGCTAGGCGCTGCTCTATTCGCATCGTCTGGTTTCGTCTGGGCAGCTGATCAATTTGTCCCACTGCTGTCGTACCGCGTTGGACCTTATGGATCCAACGGCACCTCATTTTTCGGTGGCATGATTGACTATATGAACTTAGTCAATATGAATGGCGGCGTGAATGGTGTAAAGCTCACTTGGGAAGAGTGCGAAACCGAGTACAACCCATCTCGTGGCGTGGAATGCTACGAACGTCTGAAAAGTAAATATGGCGGCGCATCGATCGTTGAACCTTTATCTACCAGTATTGCGTATGGCATTTTGGATCGTGTCGCCACTGACAAAATCCCTCTGACCACCATCGGCTACGGACGCTCCGACGCCGCGAACGGAAAAGTATTCCCGTATGTATTTCCGCTAATAACCACGTATTGGAATCAAGCCGCAGCTATGGTGGTGTATTTGGGTGAAAAATCCGGTGGTATGGATAAGCTCAAGGGTAAAAAAATTGTTCACCTCTATCACGACTCTGCGTATGGCAAAGAACCCTTGCCTGTGTTGGAAGCTGAAGCTGCAAAGTATGGATTTGAACTGATTAAAATTCCAGTCGCTCCTCCAGGTAATGAACAACAATCACAATGGCTGCAAATTCGTCAGGCAAATCCTGACTACGTGATCATGTGGACATTTGGCGTTATGAGTGCAGTGGGTCTCAAAACTGCTCAGCGTAACGGCTTCCCGCGTGAGAAAATTTTAGGCGTATGGTGGGCTGGCTCTGAAGAAGATACTGAGCCCGCAGGCGAGGCGGCTAAGGGTTACTCAGCCATGAGTTACAACACACCAGGTAACTTTCCACTCATCGATGAAATCCGTACCAAGATTTACTCGGCTGGCAAAGGCAATCTGAAAGAACTCGATCGCGTGGGTAATGTGATGTACATACGTGGCATTACCGCTGCCGTCATGATGGTGGAAGCTCTTCGCACGTCACAAAATAAATATGGCAAAGGCAAAACTGTCACCGGTGAACAAATGCGCTGGGGCTTAGAAAATCTCAACATCGATGCTGCTCGTCAAAAAGCTTTGGGTGTTTCGGATATGTTCCCAACGATTAAAACATCCTGCGATGATCATGAAGGCTCAGGAGCTGTGAAAGTCGTGCAGTGGGATGGTAAGCAGTGGGTAGCGGTATCCAAAAACTGGATCACTGGCGATAAAGTACTGGTGCGCAAGCTACTAGAAGAATCATCAGCCAGCTACGCCAAAGAAAAAGGTATTACTCCAGCCTGCATGAAATAAGGCTTCGTTTTATTTGTTCTAACGACTAAGTGAATGTGATGATCGTGGATAGTCTTTAAACCGCGATCATCACCACCTCATTGTTTATTGGTTAATGCAACAGAAAAATAATTTACCCATGACTGCACCTTCTATCCTCAGCGTGAATAACATCGAAGTCATTTATGATCACGTGATCTTGGTACTCAAAGGCGTGTCCTTATCTGTACCACGCGGAAAGATTGTCGCGCTGATGGGTGCCAATGGTGCGGGCAAATCAACCACGCTGAAATCGATCTCAACGCTACTACGTGGCGAGCGTGGTGACGTCACCAAAGGCAGTATCGAATTTAATAGCGAACGTATTGATCAGCTCACACCGAATGAATTGGTTAAGCGCGGCTTATCTCAGGTAATGGAAGGTCGTCATTGCTTTGGCCATCTAACCATAGAAGAAAATTTATTGACGGGCGCGTACACACGCAAAATCAGTCGCGCTGAACTGAAAAACGAACTCGAACGTGTTTATCACTATTTCCCACGCTTAAAACAGCGTCGCAGCTCGATGGCGGGCTATACCTCGGGTGGAGAGCAGCAAATGTGTGCGATTGGTCGCGCCTTAATGGCTAAGCCATCAATGATTTTGCTAGACGAGCCATCGATGGGACTCGCGCCTCAGATTGTGGAAGAAATTTTCGGCATCGTGCAAGACTTAAACCAAAACGAACAAGTATCGTTTTTACTCGCTGAACAAAATACTACTATCGCACTTAAGTATGCTGACTTTGGCTACATCTTAGAAAATGGTCGCGTAGTGATGGAAGGTGCTGCTTCTGAGCTAGCCGCCAATGAAGATGTGAAAGAGTTTTACCTCGGTATGTCTAGCGCAGGCCGCACTAGTTTTCGAGACATGAAATTTTATCGCCGCAGAAAGCGTTGGCTGGCTTAATAGGCTTACTCGAAATCATTTTATGCTCCGTTAATTATCATGCTGCATCAATAATTTTTACTTCCTTTTCTCTTCCCGTATTTTTCCTTTACTTTTTTAGGTATTGCTATGGCTGATTTTTTTGACCCCCTTGAGTCACGTGATCCTGCGGAACGAGAAAAAGAATTATTTTCTGCATTGCCAGCGCTACTATCGCGCGCTCAACAAGCATCGGGATGGTCGGCCATACTCAAGGGCATCGATGCGCAGCAAATCACATCACGCAAAGCACTGGCGCAATTGCCTGTTACGCGCAAATCAGAACTCAAAGACTTACAAAAAGCAGCGCTACCGTTTGGTGGCTTAACCACGACGGCCACGTCTAAGCTTTCACGTATTTTTATGTCACCCGGCCCTTTGTTCGACCCTGAAGGGCATGGATCTGACTGGTGGCGCTACGCCAGACCACTGCATGCGTTGGGCGTGCGTAGTGGCGATCTGATTCAAAACTGCTTTGCATATCATTTCACGCCAGCCGGTTTGATGGTGGAAGGCGGCGCTGCGCAACTTGGCTGTCCAATCATCCCTGCCGGTATCGGTCAAACTGAAATGCAAGTGCAAGCGATGAATTTGCTCAAGCCTAAGGTCTATGTGGGTACGCCTTCATTTTTAAAAATTATTATTGAAAAAGCGCTAGAGCTAGGGGATGACATCAGCAGTGTGAAATATGCCTTAGTCGGCGCTGAGGCACTCCCACCTTCTTTACGTGGATGGCTAAATGACCATGGCGTGCCAAACGTACTGCAAACCTATGGCTCGGCAGATATTGGCAATATCGCCTACGAAACTATCAGCAATGGGCAAGTTAATCCCGGCATGGTTTTAGATGAAACACTAATACTGGAAATCGTCCGTCCGGGCACAGGTGAGCCCGTCCCCGAGGGTGAAGTCGGCGAAGTCGTTATCACTTCTTTCAATCCCGACTATCCATTAATACGTTTTGCCACCGGCGATTTGTCTGCGATTTTGACCGGCACCTCACCATGCGGTCGCACTAATCTGCGCTTAAAAGGCTGGATGGGTAGGGCCGACCAAACGACCAAGATACGTGCGATGTTTGTTCACCCTTCTCAAGTGGCAGATATTCTTAAACGTCACCCGCAAATCCTGAAAGGTCGACTGGTCGTCTCCGGTGAAATGGGCAATGATCAAATGACTTTGCATTGCGAAGTTGCGGATATCAATTCAACTAGTAACGAAGCAGAAGCCATCATTGCATCCATACGCGATGTGACGAAGTTACGTGGAGATATCAAACTGGTGGCTGCTGGAAGCCTGCCTAACGACGGCAAGGTGATTGAAGACGCCCGCAGCTATCAGTAAGTATAAAGAATGCTGATAGCGCGGGGCGAAACGATTGCAATTTCTTTGGGATTAAGCTGAATGGTCTTCCACTACTGGCATACGGTGTTTGGCTTGAAATAGCGATTGAGCCAAATCTCCTTCACTGCCCTTGCCGCGGTAACGCAGATTGGCTTTTTCTAGCAAGGCATCTAAAAAATACTGCTTGCCTGCACTGTTGAGTCCATCAACCTGTTTGGTATTTTCAAACAGAAACATCAAATCATCTCCCCATCGCTCATTCTGATCATCCAGCCATTCTTCGCGGGATGCTTTGGGATGGGTTTCGTCCGGCGCAGACACATAAAGCTTAGCCAGACAACGCAGCAGGAAGGTCTTATCTTTGCTAGGGCCGCTGATCATCATGCTGGCATGCTTGTAATAAGCTGCATGCTTATCCCCATTAATCTCGTCAAGAGAAATATTCCCTTCGAGCAGCACCTGATCCACTGCTTTCTGATCAACTTTCACCAAGGCTCGTGGTGCGCTATGTTGCTTCAAAATTTCTTGCGCTGATGACTGGCCTGCACTGACTTCGGTGCGTACTTTGACGTCCTGCCCCTTCATTCGCGGTGCTTCGGCAGCTTTATTTTTAGCGTCCGCCTTTAGCTCAGCTCCAAGCTGACCCTGCAAATTAGGAGTTGCCGGCGGGGCTGAACGGATGACGTTAGAGCTCATTGCGAACCTCGTGAAGTAAAGGCGAAAAATATATCGGCCAAGAAATTGATCGGGTGGTATTTGTCGGTGACAAAAACAACGGAATGGTTCGCATACTCATCAATTTTTTCAAAAAAAATTGAGTTTCGATATTCGCACCTTATGTCCAGATTAGTTGATGCACCTCAGGCTCGCTTATTCCTCAACGCCAAACTTTATCTTTGAAGCCGGTACTCATGAATGCCTGTTTCTCCCGGCAAACCCTAGACGGCTTAAGGAAGCACTATGCGCGCACTCAGTACAAAGCTGTCGAAAAGTAACAATTATCAAATCCATTCAAAAGAAAAACTCAACCCAGCCAGACTATCTAATGCACCGATAATGAAATCGCAATCTCGAGCACGTGATACCTGCATCGCACCCTGGCGCCAACGCGCTAATTACTACTATGACGCTAGCTGGCACACTGGAAAAACATTTCGGCAATTAGTCAAGTCTCTAGTTAACACTCAAAATACGCCTAGCATCAACTTGGGCTCTTGTTCTAACTCTGAACTTTTAGTTGAGCAAACCGATTTTTTTTTTGAATTCGCTGCGGCCATTTGTTAATAGCGCAAAAGATAGTAAAGCGAAGTATTTGAAATTACTTCACATGCACTTGTCAGACCTCACTAGGCCAGAGAAAGAGGCTCTGTCGAATCATTTACGGCAGATCGGATATGCATGTCAAATTTCCGAATCCGCCATCGATGACAAAATGTATTTGGAGTATGGATTTTGCAATGGTCCACCACATACGAAAAAAATATTTTGTTAAGTACATCAGAACTTTTCGTGCTACTCGATCCTCAGCATAACACCAGCGAATGTCAAAAATTAGATTTGACTGAAACACCGGGAGTAACGACTGAACAGGCTCAAGCTATTCGAAATCAATTATCTGTCTGCACCGAGGACTGGCTAGATTCCGGCAAGACACCAGATAGCCTACTTAGAATCGCTAGGCATCTCGAGTGGACCGTCATGGACTGCACCAGCATAGAAAATGTGTCCATCTTTGATGAGGAACCGGGTCCCAGCAAAGTAATTCAAAAAGGTGGAAAGCTGTTGGTTGATTTAGCCACCATACATGACCTGAGTCAGCACAATAACGCGTCACTATTCGCTGTGTTATTACGCGATATGCTGGAAATTTTTCTGACGAAAAAACTAGTTGGATCAACGACTGAATCCAGTCAATTATCAGCAGTGCAAAAACGCCAAGTATGGACCTCCATTGAAACTATTCAATCACTCGCACCAACATCGTCGCTGCTTAGTCCTTTTTATACTCATGTAAAAACTTTGCTCATGTCGCGCGAAAATTTTGGCAAAGTGCACATCATTCCTGCATCAGGCGTCGCACTCGGGCATGCGTGGATTGCTCCATCTCTTTCAATTACTCCAGACCACCAAAAAATAGGCATTCCAGCGGGTTCATGCTATCTGCATTCAGGTGCACGTTTACATGCGGCTGTCTCCGCCATTAATCAATGGCCTATTCAGTGGTTAACATCGACTGAGAGTGAAAATTTATATCCATCGCGACGAGCCTGGCATCTGTCTGTACCCGTGCCAGCAAAAGCACTGGAGCTCGCTGTGCTACAGATGAGTGAAGAATGGAAGCGTAACGTAATAGCCTACCGTTTCGTGGCGGTAGCACCAGATAGTCCGGCGACAGGTTGCAGAATGAGCGTCTGGACTGCGGTAGAAAAAGGCATGGACGCTGACACCAAACTACTTTTTGCCCACTTCAATCGCGGTCTGGCTCTGCCTGACTCCACCATAGACCTTTGGCAAAGGCTAAACGGATTCATGCAATGGCTAGAATTAATTGCAAGCGACCACAGACCCCAAGCTCTGTAATGCTAGCCACTATGGGCTTGACTTATAATCTCTAAAAATCCAACAACAATCCACATCCGGAGACTCGCATGACCCTCCCTGCTGCACTGTCGAATTTACGCATCCCCGTCATTGGCTCACCCCTGTTTATTGCTAGCTGCCCTGAATTAGTGATCGAACAATGCAAAGGTGGCATCGTTGGTTCGTTTCCCGCATTGAATGCACGTCCCGCTGAGATGCTCGATCAGTGGATACGTCAGATTAAAAAGGCATTGGAAGATCACAAGAAAGCTCATCCGAACGCCATCATCGGCCCGATCGCTGTCAACCAAATCGTGCACCAATCTAACGACCGTCTCGCACATGATGTGGAAGTCTGCGTAAAGCATCAGATACCTATCATCATCTCTTCGCTGCGTGCCCCTCCAAAAGAAATGCTAGATGCGATTCACAGCTACGGTGGCATCGTCATGCACGACATTATCTCTATACGCCACGCACAAAAAGCACTTGAAGCAGGCGTTGATGGTTTGATTTTGGTCGCCTCCGGTGCGGGCGGTCATGCGGGTGGACTCTCGCCATTTGCTTTAGTCGGTGAGATACGCAAATTTTTTCAAGGTCCGATTGCCTTATCGGGTTCGATTGCGAATGGTGATGGCATTCTTGCAGCGCAATCCATGGGTGCTGATTTTGCTTACATAGGCTCACGTTGGTTAGCGACGCAAGAAGCCAACACCAGCGAAGAATATCGTCAGGCAATTGTAGAATCGAGTGCAGCAGATATTGTTTACACCAATCTATTTACCGGTGTACATGGCAACTACCTGAAAAAATCGATCATTAAAGCTGGGCTTGATCCAGAAAATTTGCCCGAGGCTGATAAAACCAGCATGAGTTTTTCAAGTAGTAATAACACCAAAGCCTGGAGAGATATCTGGGGCGCTGGCCAAGGCGTGGGTTTGATGACCGATGTACCAACGACGGCTGAAGTCATCGATCGATTGACTAAAGAATATGTCGCTGCCCGCACTCGCGTTATGGCAACGCCGTACCCACGCTCGTAAAATTACAAACCGTCGTTAACGCCGTCAGCTCGCAGGTTCGATATTGACTAATTCATCACCTTCGACCTTGGCGGCGCCAGCTCGCTTGAGTTGCGTCACTGTCCAATACGCTAAATGGATTTCTCCATAACTTAAATGACGCCGGTTAGCGACGCTAATTAACGGCACGCTGGCGAGTAGTTTGGGTACCTCAGACAATTTCACGCGCTGCTTGTCCATCAACAAAAATTTTGTCAATACCTTAATGCCATTCTGCGCATTGCGTAGAGGATCGGCCTCAAGATAATTGAGACGTGAATGGGCAGCCTCAATCGCTTCTTGTACTTGCGTAAATGGCCTGCCATGACCAGGAATCACTAAGCGTACATCCATCGCTTCTATCATATCCAAGGTATCGCGCGTTTCTTTAAACCCTGCCCAGCTATCCAGCGCCGGAAAAATCACACCAAAGCCTTTTTCCCAAAGCGCATCAGCAGACAGCAAAATACCGTGCTTTTCACAAAATAAAATATAGGAATAGGGATGATGACCCGGTGCGCAATGCACTACCCAATCATTTCCTCCGAGACGTATTTTTTGATTCGCTTTGACGCTCTCTTCAGCGCGAAATTTATCGCAACGCTGACCGGTCGCTTTAAAGGTGAGTAAACGCGTTTCCCAATTTTCCACGCGCCGAAATTCTGCTTCAGGGACAGAGGTGCGCACTTTGGGATAGGTCTCTTGCAAAATTCGATTGCCACCGCAATGATCAGAATGCAGATGCGTGTTGTAAATAGCATCGAGTGGCCGACCTGCCAATAACGCCTGCACTAGCTGCAAAGTTTGTTCTTCGTGACTTTTATAACCCGTATCGACGATCGCGGTTCTTTCATCATCAATAAAAACAATATTATTCGACGAGAGCCAACCTCTCTCGAGTACATGCATACCATCAGGAAGCTTCATGACTGTACCTTACGATCAAAGGTTTTATGATCTGCCATTAAGAAAATGACTTCGTGCGAAAATTAGCTCGCGCAAAGCATTGTGCATAGACTTTCAGCGTGATGGCGCTATATGGCTACGTTGAGCCACGCCGACGTTTGATTTCTTGCCAGATTGCGAATTTCTTTGATTCAGATGCAACGCTCCAGTCCATAATTTCTTCAATCGTGCGATGGCAACCTTTGCATAAACCTGAATTACTATCCATGTGGCAAATGCCTATGCACGGCGAAGGGAAAGGCCCCTCATGCTTGAGTGGATCAAAATGCTGTAAATCTTGCTGATTACTCACTGAATCACACTCCGGCACGCTGTTTTTTTTCGGCTAGCTTGAGATGAAATTTATCCGCGATGATCACAGCACGCTCGTGCTCGCCCTCACTGATTTTATCCAAGCCATCCCACGCTTCGACTTTGAAACGTACCCGTCGACCTTCGACGGCGATCACTTCACCACGTATGGTGAGTTGCATTCCCGGCGGTGTCGCTGCTAAATGCGAAAAGCTGACGTGCACACCCAAGCTTTGTTCGCGCGGCCAATCTACGTAAGACATGATGCCTTGAGTGCATGCCAACTCCATCAAACCCACCATGTAGCCCGTGGCTAATACCGCCGGCATGTCATTCGCAAAATCAGTGTGTTCACCAAATAGATGGGGCACTAAGCCTTTCTCAGGCACGGTGGTTTGCCATTCAAATCGAATACCCGGTTGTAGTTCTGGACTCATCACTCGCCTCGTATCTTAATCACCATGCCGCCGTTTTACGCAGCACGCTTACTCGCTATCGCCGTACCTGCACGACTGGATGACTGTCGGCCCAGATGAGTAGAAATAAACTGACCCGCTTCAACCACCGCATCGAGTGAAATACCGGTCTCAATACCTAAACCCTGCATCAGATACAACACGTCTTCCGTTGCCACGTTACCTGTAGCACCTTTGGCATAAGGACAGCCGCCCAAACCAGCAACCGACGAGTGATAAATCGATACACCCACTTCTAACGCGGCATAAATATTCGCAAGGGCCTGACCATACGTATCGTGAAAATGACCCGAGAGCTGATCTAATGGAAATTCACGTGCGGCATATTCGAACGCACGCTGGACTTTTCCAGCAGTTGCCACACCAATGGTGTCAGCGATATCGATTTCATCACAACCTAAATCTCGCATGCGTCGAACAACATCGCTAGCTGCTTCTGCAGTTACTTCGCCTTGATACGGGCAACCCAACGCGCAACTCACACTGCCGCGCAAACGTAAACCATGCTGTTTAGCGGCATTCGCCACTTCGCGAAAACGCTCTATCGATTCTGCAATAGAGCAGTTGATATTTTTTTGCGAGAAGGCTTCCGATGCTGCACCAAATATCACCACTTCATCTACGCGAGCTGCGAGCGCTGCTTCGAAACCCTTCATATTCGGTACCAATGCCGAATAAATCGTACCCGGTTTGCGGGTGATGGCATTCATCACATCGGTTGAGGTCGCCATTTGCGGCACCCATTTCGGAGAGACGAATGAGGCTGCTTCAATATTCGGAAATCCCGCTGCAGTCAGACGATTTACTAACTCGATTTTTATCTCGGCAGAAATCGTTTGCTTTTCATTTTGCAAGCCGTCGCGCGGACCCACTTCGACAATTTTTACTGCCTTGGGTAATCCAGTGGTGCTCATGACTTCTCCTGATGAATAAATGTCAGCAACTGCGCGCCCTCAGCAACCTGATCACCAACGGCATACAGTAGCTCAGCAATACTACCTTTGGCAGGAGCACTAATCGTGTGCTCCATTTTCATGGCTTCCATAATCAATAGTGGCGTACCTTGTTCAACCACCACGTCAGGTGCCACTAACAAGCTCACAATCTTGCCCGGCATAGGTGCGGTCAATCGGCCTGCCTCAGCTTCGTCCTCACCAGCGTGCGCAATTAGATCACGCCAAAGCAGCTGCCAGTGATGCCCTTCATGAAACACATGAAATAACTCACCCACTCGAACCACATGCGCGCGTATTTTTTTTCCATCCACGTTACAACGTAAATGTGCTGCGTCACGCTGAATATCCGTCACAACGCAATTAGCATTCGCCAAACTAAATGCCAAGCTATCTTGTTGATAGGTTAGTGTCAGCGCATGCTCGCCCGATGCATCACTAAATTGAAGCGCTCGCGATAACTCACTATTCATGCGCCAACCCGTAGGCAGCGACCATGGATCAGTAGATACCGCGCGCTCATCTAATGTCAGCGCCACTGCAGCCACACTAAGTACAGTAAGCGTAGGTGAGGGCGGCGCAGGAAATAATTCGTCGTGATGACGCTCGATCAATCCCGTATCGAGATCAGCCGTTGCAAAAGACTGACTAGCAATCAAACGACCCAGAAATGCGATATTGGTCGACGGACCCACCACTTCAAATTCAGCCAGCGCCGAAGACATGCGAGTCAATGCCAGCGCTCTATCCTCACCCCAAACAATCAGCTTCGCGATCATGGGGTCGTAGTGTGGAGTAATCACATCGCCTTCACTCACACCCGAATCAATCCGCACCGAAGATTCGTTGGTAAATGCGCATGCTGCCGGCGTGCGCAGGTGAATCAACTGTCCTATCGATGGCAAAAATCCTTTTTCAGGATTCTCCGCATAGATGCGTGCTTCAATCGAATGGCCATGCAGCTGTAACTCATTCTGCAATTTCGGTAGGCGCTCACCGTTAGCGACGCGACACTGCCATTCCACCAAGTCAATACCCGTAATCATCTCTGTCACCGGATGCTCAACCTGAAGACGCGTATTCATTTCCATGAAATAAAAATTGCCGTCTTGAGTCGCAATGAACTCGACTGTACCCGCACCCACATAACCAACAGCGCGTGCAGCCTCAACCGCTGCTTTACCCATCGCTTCGCGGCGCTCAACTGACATGCCAGGCGCTGGCGCTTCTTCCAATACTTTTTGATGACGCCTTTGAACTGAACAATCACGCTCAAACAAGGACACACAATTACCCTGAGTATCAGCAAATACCTGAATCTCAATATGACGCGGACGTATCAGATATTTTTCAATCAATACACGCTCATCACCAAAGCTCGCTTTTGCTTCACGCTGACAAGAAGCTAAGGCCGCAGAAAAATCCTCGCTACGCTCAACAATGCGCATGCCTTTACCACCACCACCTGCGCTCGCTTTTAGCAGCACTGGATAACCCACGCTGTCAGCTTGCTTTTGCAAAAAAGCAGCGTCTTGATTATCTCCGTGATAGCCCGGCACCAAGGGCACGCCCGCTTTTTCCATTAAGGTTTTAGCGGCTGATTTTGACCCCATCGCGCGTATCGCCGATGCAGGTGGGCCAATGAAAATAATAGTCGCTTGTGCACAGGCTTGTGCAAACGATTCATTCTCAGATAAAAATCCATAGCCCGGATGTATCGCTTGCGCACCCGTTGCTTTTGCTGCAGCAATGATGCGGTCAATACTCAAATACGTATCAGCAGCCGTCGTACCGCCAAGAGCGACCGATTCATCGCACAAGGTCACATGCCGCGCCGTGGCATCCGCTTCGGAATACACCGCCACCGTTTTAATACCTAAACGGCGCGCAGTCGTCGCCACCCGACAAGCGATTTCTCCGCGATTAGCAATCAGTAGTTTGTTAAACATCCGTGGCGCTCCGGCTTCGATGATTCATTATTCTACGAGTCGCTCATACAACTAATTAGCGACACTATCCAACACTTGCAATGTCGTTTTACCTAACCAGTCCAACTCATCTGCACTGGTGATATACGGCGGCATCCAGTACACCGTTTTTCCTATCGGTCGCAACAGTAATTCTTGTTCCAGCGCTTGAGTAAAAAAGCGCCGACTAAAGCCATCAGCAACCGCTGGCTCTACATCAAATGCAGCAATCATCCCTTGCTGGCGCACGTGACGCACACGAGGATGATGTGCAATCGGCACCAACGCTTCGGCTATCTGCTGCGCGCGCTGCTGATTTTTTACAATCACGTCATCCTCATTAAAAATCGCCAACGTAGTTAGCGCTGCACGACAAGCCAATGGATTACCGGTATACGAATGCGAATGCAAAAATCCACGAGCCATATCGGAATGATAGAAAGCCTGATAAATAACATCACGCGTCATAACTAGTGACAAAGGCAGATAACCACCGCTTATACCTTTCGAGAGACATAAAAAATCTGGCCAGATCTCCGCCTGCTCACACGCAAAAAAAGTACCGGTGCGACCACACCCGACAGCGATTTCATCCGCAATCAAATGCACATTGAATTCATCGCACAAACCACGCAACTGACGCAAGTACTCAGCATCATGCATCGCCATACCCACCGCGCATTGCACTAATGGCTCAACGATAACCGCTGCGATTTGATATGCGCGTCGCTCTAATAAAGTACGCATAGCAAGGATGGCTCGCTGCGCCACATCCCGTGCCGTTTCACCGTGCTCTGCCTGACGCGCATCCGGCGACATCACCACATGCGCTTGTCTAAACATGCCGCCATACGCCTCGGTAAACAGCGCAACATCGGTGACGCCCAGCGCACCGATAGTTTCACCGTGATAGCTGCCTGAAAGACAAACGAATTCCTGTTTGCGAGCATTGCCCGAGTTACGCCAGTAATGAAAACTCATCTTGAGCGCAATCTCAACCGCCGAAGCACCATCCGAGGCATAAAAACAATGGCCCAACTGATGCTGAGTTTTCGCTGCCAGCTGCTCTGATAATTGCACCACTGGCTCATGCGTAAAGCCTGCGAGCATGGCATGCTCTAGTTTATCGAGTTGATCTTTAAGAGCGGTGTTAATGCGCGGATTCGCATGACCAAATAAATTCACCCACCACGAACTCACCCCATCAAAGTAACGTCGCCCCTGATGATCAAACAACCACGCCCCCTTACCGTGACTGAGTGCCACTAAAGGAAGTTGTTCATGATGCTGCATTTGCGTACAGGGATGCCAGACGCTCGCTAAACTACGTGCGACCCAGTCATTCGAAACAGCATTGGTGGTTGTGTTCACAGCGGCGTATTCATTGGCGTGAATTACATCCGGAACAGACCAAAGCGCGTCTCGGGTATCGGCGCATTCAACGCAGCCGATAAGCCCAGCGCTAACACTGTGCGCGTATCTGCAGGGTCAATCACTCCATCGTCCCACAAGCGCGCGCTTGCATAGTATGGATGACCTTGCTCTTCATATTGAGCGCGTATCGGTTGCTTAAACGATTCTTCTTCTTCCGCACTCCAACTACCGCCTTTAGATTCGATGCCATCGCGACGCACGGTTGCTAATACACTCGCGGCTTGTTCACCACCCATCACCGAGATACGTGCATTCGGCCACATCCACAACATGCGCGGTGAGTAAGCACGGCCACACATACCGTAATTACCTGCACCAAAACTACCGCCGATGATGACGGTGAATTTCGGTACCGCCGCTGTCGCTACGGCTGTCACCATCTTGGCGCCATGCCGTGCAATACCTTCGTTTTCGTATTTACGACCCACCATGAAACCAGTAATGTTTTGCAGAAAAACCAGCGGTATCTTGCGCTGACAGCACAGCTCAATAAAATGCGCACCTTTAACCGCCGATTCAGAAAATAAAATACCGTTATTAGCAATCAAACCCACTGGCATACCGTGGATATGCGCAAAACCACACACGAGCGTTGCGCCAAAGCGTGGTTTAAATTCATCGAGCTCACTACCATCGACAATGCGCGCAATCACTTCACGTACATCAAACGGTTTGCGTGTATCGGTCGGTATAACGCCGTAAATTTCTTTCGCATCGAAGTTTGGTGCGACCGGTTCACGCAGTACTAAGGAATGCGTTTTTTGTTTATTTAAATTCGCAACCACATTACGTGCGAGTGACAAGGCATGGAAATCATCTTGGGCCAGATGATCAACTACGCCCGACAAACGCGTGTGCACATCGCCACCGCCCAGATCTTCGGCGGTCACAATTTCGCCGGTGGCTGCTTTGACCAACGGTGGACCGCCTAGAAAAATCGTGCCTTGATATTTAACGATGATGGATTCGTCGCTCATCGCCGGCACATACGCGCCACCTGCTGTGCAAGAACCCATCACTACCGCAATTTGCGGTATGCCTTTGGCTGACATCGTCGCTTGATTGAAAAAGATACGACCGAAGTGTTCACGATCAGGAAACACATCTTCTTGATTTGGCAGATTCGCTCCACCAGAATCCACGAGATAAATACAGGGCAAATGATTTTGTTCGGCGATTTCTTGGGCACGCAAATGTTTTTTCACCGTCATGGGGTAGTAGGTTCCCCCTTTAACGGTTGCATCATTACAAACGATGACGCATTCCAAACCTTTGACACGGCCTATGCCAGTGATGATGCCAGCACAAGGTGCGGCATTGTCATACATATTGAATGCGGCTAGCTGTGAGAACTCTAGAAAAGCGGTGCCAGGATCGAGTAATTGATTGATGCGCTCACGAGGTAATAATTTACCGCGTCCGGTATGTTTTTCGCGCGCTGCCTCACCACCACCGAATGTTATTTTTTCACAGTGAGCACGCAAATCATCAACTAGCACCTGCATTGCGGCCGCATTGGCAACAAATTCTGCCGAGCGTGGATTCAGTTTGCTGTCAATGACGGGCATAGGGCAACTCGATAAATAACTATGAAAAATTTTTGGCTGGCCCACAGGTCGCTACAGTAGCGATTAAGCCTTGAAATCACCATCCACATACAGCCAGCGACCTTCTCTGCGCACAAAGCGACTCGTCTCATGCAAACGTCGAGCGCGACCACCTACCTTGGCTCGCGCAACAAATTCGACTATCCCCTCATCACCCTCATGCTGAGCGGAACGTACTTCCAAACCTATCCATGAAATATTTGGCTCAACCAGCGACTCAGGTGGGCAGGTGGCGGGGTCCCACGTCGTGCGCAGATACGCTTCATCACCCAGCACATACGCTGAATAACGCGAACGCATTAATTGTTCTGGTGTTTCGGGAACGGCATTACCCGAAATAAACGGACCACAACAGACGTCTAAGGATTCACCGCCGCAAGGGCAAGGTTTTATGATTTGTATGCTCATGGGATGATTGCTCAGGCCAGTGCGCGCCCTATCAGTATTTTTTGTATGTCACTGGTACCTTCGTAGATTTGGCAAACGCGCACATCACGATAAATGCGCTCGACTGGAAAATCTGCAAGATAACCATAACCGCCATGTATCTGTATCGCTTCGGTACAGACTTTTTCTGCCATTTCACTAGCAAATAATTTTGCCATCGCTGCTTCTTTCAGACACGGCATACCCGCATCTTTCATCGCCGCCGCGTGCCATACCAGCTGACGCGCTGCTTCGATCTGTGTGGCCATATCGGCCAAACGAAACTGTACTGCTTGATGTTCAAACAAAGGCTTATCAAAACTCTGTCTGTCTTTAGCATACAAAAGTGCCGCATCAAAGGCCGCCTGCGCCATACCGACCGATTGCGCTGCAATGCCGATACGCCCGCCTTCTAATCCAGACAAAGCAATTTTATAACCCATGCCTTCGTCAGCTATCAGATTCGCCGCGGGTATGCGGCAATCCTCAAATAAAATCTGTGCTGTATCTGATGCGTGTTGACCCAGCTTTTCTTCTATACGTGCAACGATATAGCCCGGCGAATTCGTAGGCACCCAAAAAGCACTGATGCCACGTTTGCCTGCAGCCTTATCAGTCACCGCCATCACAATCGCAACATCGGCATGCTTGCCACTCGTGATGAACTGCTTCACACCATTTAAAACATAACTGTCACCATCACGTCTTGCTGTCGTGCGCAAAGCGGACGCATCACTCCCTGCATGAGGCTCGGTTAAACAAAACGCTCCGAGCATATCGCCTTTCGCTAGCGGTACTAGCCAATCACGCTGCTGTGCCTCATTTGCATACGACATACCGATACTGCAGACGGGACAATTATTGACAGAGATGATAGTCGAGACGCCGCCATCACCGGCAGCGATTTCTTCGATCACTAATGCCAGCGAAAGATAATCGAGTCCAGCACCACCCTGCTCTTGCGGTACCGCCACACCAAAGGCACCGAGTGCTGCGAGCTGTTTTAATGCGTCGCGCGGAAACTCACGCTCGCGATCCCAACGTGCGGCATTCGGCACCAACTGCTGCTGCGAAAAATCACGCAACGCATCACGAATCATTTGGTGCTGTTCAGACAAAATCATTCTTATTTTTTCCTTGTATCACTCAACTAACACATCAATTTACCGCTTATGACAGAATTTTTTAACTTTACCAGCCCATCTTGCGGCCGTCATAACTTTGAAAGCTGCCACTGTCGGAATGCTTAGTCTTTTCAATCACACTCAGCATGCCCGACACACTTTGTGCAGCTGATGTCGGCGCTTGTGCACCACCCATATCAGTCTTCACCCAACCCGGGTTCATGGTGATTAAGGTCATGTTCGGATAATCATGACGCGCTGAGTGCACCGCCATATTTAATGCGGCCTTGGATACGCGATACACCCATCCCATACTCGATTCAGCATCGCTAATGCTGCCCATGCCACTAGTGATAAAAACAAATTTACCTTTAACGGATTCTATACAAGGAGCCACTAGGGGAATCGCTTGCATCGCACCCAATACATTCGCGTGCATGGTGGCATCGAACATAGCGGCCGGCGGCGACTCGGTCGCGCCATCGAATGAGCCGAAAACACCTGCTACATACACCGCCAAATCCAAACGCTCGCCATCAAGTTGCCACGATAATCCAGCTAAGGATTCTGCTATCGCCACATCAATCTTCAACGCATGCGCACCTTCGTCTTTCAGCGCTTGTAACGAGACCTCATCGCGCGCGGTTGCAAATACTTTCCATCCAGCTGATAACAACTGCCGAACAAATTCACGACCTATGCCCCGTGAGGCTCCAATAATCAGTGCAGTGCGCATGCATAACTCCTTTACATCATCTCAATCGCCATAGCGGTTGCTTCACCGCCGCCGATACACAGCGCTGCTACACCGCGCTTGCCACCGGTTTTTTTCAACGCTCCGAGCAGAGTCACAATGATACGTGCGCCGGAAGCACCAATCGGATGACCTAAAGCACATGCGCCGCCATGAATATTGATTTTGTCGTGAGGAATGTGATGTTCTTTCATCGCCGCCATCGCCACTGCTGCAAATGCCTCATTGACTTCAAACAGATCCACTTGATCACTACTCCAACCCGTTTTTTTGTACAGTTTTTCAATCGCGCCGATTGGAGCGGTCGTGAACCAATTCGGCTCGTGTGAGTGGCGCTGATGCGCTACGATTTTTGCAATCGGCTTAACACCCAGTTTTTTAGCGGTTGATTCACGCATTAATACTAACGCTGCTGCGCCATCGTTAATCGATGATGACGAAGCCGCTGTGATCGTTCCATCTTTTTTGAAAGCAGGCTTGAGTTGCGAAATCTTATCGATCTTAGCTTTCAGTGGGCCTTCATCTTTATCAATCACCACGTCGCCTGCACGGCCTTTAACGGTGACGGGTGCAATCTCCCAAGCGAAAGAACCATCGGCAGTAGCTGCTTGCGCACGCTTGACTGATTCAATCGCAAACGCATCTTGATCTTCGCGTGTGAAGTTGTACTTACTGGAGCAATCTTCAGCGTAGGTACCCATGGCACGACCTTTTTCATACGCATCTTCTAAACCATCGAGCATCATGTGGTCGTACAACATGCCATGACCAATACGATAGCCGCCACGTGCTTTAGGTACTAGATAAGGAGCGTTCGTCATGGACTCCATACCACCAGTCACCACAACTTCATTAGTGCCGGCCATCAGCGAATCAAAACCATAAATGGTGGCCTGCATCGCCGAGCCACACATTTTTGACAAGGTGACGGCACCGGCTGATACCGGAACACCGCCTTTGATAGATGCTTGACGCGCAGGTGCTTGTCCTTGTGCGGCCATCAGGCAGTTACCGAAAATAACGTCGTTAACTACGTCGGCTGAAATGCCTGCGCGTTCAATCGCCGCGCGAATTGCCACCGCACCCAGATCATGTGCAGCCAGTGATGAAAAATCACCTTGAAATGCACCCATAGGGGTACGTGCGGCACCGACGATAACGATAGGGTCTTGCATGAGTCTCTCCAGTAAAAAATTCCAACCGCTTACGCAATCGAACTGCCCGGTACAACCGGGGCTTGGTTAACAAAACGTATCTCTTGTGGGTAAGGAAAAACATCCTCGACCTGTCCTTCTTTAATTCGATCTTTACGCTGCTGCCAATAATCTGCGGTAAGTAAATCAGCGTGGTATTTCATGAAGCATTCGCGAACGCGCGGATTGCCTAACAAAAAAACACTGAACTGTTCGGGAAATACATCATTTTTTGCGACGTGATACCAGGGCTCACTGGCCATTTCATCTTCTTCATTACGTGGCGCAGGAATTTTGCGGAAATTACAGTCTGTGATGTATTCAATTTCATCGTAGTCATAAAACACCACACGACCCTGACGTGTTACACCAAAATTTTTGTACAACATATCGCCCGGAAAAATATTCGCCGCCACCAAATCTTTGATCGCGTTACCGTATTCGCGCACGCCATGCTCTAATTTTTCTTTATCGCCCGTGGCTTCCGCATCGGTGAGCCAAATATTCAATGGCGTCATACGTCGTTCGATATATAGATGGCGCACGATCACTTGATCGCCATCTTCTTCCACTAACGAAGGAGCCACCTGTTTCAACTCAGCCAGCAAGTCATCTGAAAACCGGCTACGCGGAAACGCCACATTCGAATATTCCAAGGTATCAGCCATGCGTCCGACGCGGTCGTGATATTTCACCAGCAAATATTTTTCTTTGACTAGTTCACGCGTGGTTTCTTTGGGTGGAGGAAAACTATCTTTGATCGCCTTAAATACATACGGGAATGACGGCAGCGAAAACACCACCATCACTAACCCACGTATGCCCGGCGCTACTTCGAAGTGATCGGACGAGTGCTCAAGGTGATGTAAAAAATCACGATAGAACGCTGCCTTGCCCTGCTTTTGCAAACCCAGAATCGTGTAAATCTCACTGCGAGGCTTATTCGGCAACATGCTGCGCACAAATTTCACATACGCTGACGGCACTTCCATATCCACCATGAAGTAAGCGCGCGTAAATGAAAACAAGGTGGTAATCAATCCTACATCGGCCAATACGGCATCGAGCAGCAATGCGCCTTTGCGCTTATGAAGAATTGGAATCACGAAAGGATAATCGCGACTACCGTTAATCATCTTCCCGACGATGTACGCGCCTTTATTACGGTAAAAAAGACTAGTTAACACTTGAATCTGATAATTCGGCTCTAGTGGCATGCCTGCAAGCACGTCAGTCAAGCGCTCTTCTACTTGCGCGAGATCGCGATCGAGATCAGCAAACTCTCCCGACAACTGAAAATTCGTCACCATGCGCCGCAAGGCGTGGCGCATACCATCGGTCTGCGGGTAATACACACGATAAGTGGGTGTGCCTTGCGCAGGCTCTATGTATTCGGTCGACACAGCGGGTCGCACGAAAATAAAATCATTATTGAAGTAGGTGCGATGCAAAATCTTGCAACATACCGAATTAAAAAATGTCTCCGCTAATTCTGGCTGCCTATGATCCATTAGCATGCCAATATAGTGCAGCTTCACTTCACGCCAAACAGAATCTGTCAGCTCTGCTTCTTCGTATTCATCTTCGAGCAACTGCACACATTCATCGACACGGCTATCGTAAAACGCAATCCGCTCACGCGCCTGAGCCTGCGCTTCTTTCCATGTCATACGCTCAAAATGTTCGCGAGCGGCTTGGCTCGCCTGTCGAAACAGGCTGTAGTGCTTATCAAAGCCGTCCAAAATCACGCGCGCAATATCGAACGCGATTTGAGAAGATAAAAGTTTGGGGAAATGCTGCATGTAAAAAAGTTGATTAAATTATTCTGAAGTTTAAGTCGATCTAGTGTGTCTTGTTGGCATTACATCGTTTCAGCAAACAATTCGCGGCCTATCAGCATGCGACGAATTTCACTGGTACCTGCGCCGATTTCATATAACTTCGCATCGCGCCACAAACGACCGACAGGATATTCATTAATGTAACCATTGCCGCCCAAGGTCTGTATCGCCTCACCCGCCATCCAGGTGGCTTTTTCGGCGGAATACAAAATCGCACCCGCTGCATCTTTACGTAAAGCTCGAACTTCATCAGGAGTTTTAGCACGATCACACGCTTGACCCACGGCGTATACATAGGCTTTACACGCCATCATGGTGGCGTACATGTCCGCTAATTTGCCTTGCATGAGCTGAAACTCACCAATCGGCTGACCAAACTGTTTACGCTCATGCACATACGGTATGACTGCATCCATACACGCTTGCATAATGCCCAATGGCCCACCGGATAAAACAGAGCGCTCATAGTCGAGACCCGACATCAGCACATTCACACCACGACCTAAACCACCGAGCACATTTTCTGCAGGCACTTCGCAATTTTGAAAAACCAACTCGCCAGTGTGCGAACCGCGCATGCCGAGCTTGTCAAGTTTTTGTGCGACAGAGAAACCAGGAAAATGTTTTTCGATTAAAAATGCAGTAATGCCCCGCGGACCCGCTTCGATATCATTTTTTGCATAGACCACCAACACGTCTGCATCGGGACCATTCGTAATCCACATCTTGTTGCCATTCAAAATCCAGCGATCACCTTTGAACTCAGCGCGCAACTTCATACTCACCACATCCGATCCTGCATTCGGTTCCGACATCGCTAGCGCGCCGACATGCTCACCTGAAATCAGTTTAGGCAGATAGTGTTTTTTCTGTTCTTCCGTACCGTTACGTCGAATCTGATTCACACACAAATTCGAATGTGCGCCATACGACAATCCCACTGATGCAGAAGCACGCGAAATTTCTTCCATCGCCACGATGTGGGCCAAATAACCCAGCCCACTTCCTCCTAGTGCTTCATCAACCGTGATGCCAAGTAAACCTAGTTCACCCATCTTGCGCCACAAATCCATAGGGAACTGATCGGTGCGATCTATGTCTGCAGCGCGCGGCGCGATTTCAGCCGCCGCAAAATCACGAACCGCATCACGTAAGGCAGCGATGTCATCGCCGTGATCAAAACGCATGCCGGGCAAATCCATCATGACTTTCTCCATTACTTTCGGTGGTGATCAGGCAGCGCGACGTGCACGCGTAGCGGGTGCAGCGGGCTTGCGATCGGTAGACGGTTCTGCCAGCATGCGCCGGCATTTTTCTTCGTGGGCGGCGATTTCAGCAAGCGTCACTTCTATATCTTCGCGCTGCTGCTCTAACGATTCACGATGCCGCGCCAATACCGTCAGAAAACGCTCTAGCTGAGCCGCCGAATCCTGCGGCGACTCATACATATCCACTAAATCTTTGATCTCTGAAAGCGTCAAACCAAGACGCTTGCCGCGCAAGGTGAGTTTTAAACGCGTGCGATCACGCGGGCCATAAATGCGGATGCGCCCGCCAGTGCCCTCACGGCTTGGGCTAATCAGGCCCTGATCTTCATAAAAGCGGATAGCGCGCGGCGTAATGTCGAATTCGCGTGCCAGCTCGGTAATGGTGTAAGTGGCCATAGGGAATGAGGATAGAATGCCGTTTACGTAAACGTCAATTAAACCCCTATTGTAAGGGCGACTCCAAGCAATTGGAAAGCCGCCCAGCTCAACTCTTGCAAATTTAATAATTCATGAATCCTCAGGAATCCGAGCTTCACTATCCCCTTGCCGATACCCTGCCTGAAACCGGCACCTGCATGCAAGTCGCCCCTGGTGTGTACTGGCTGCGCATGCCGCTGCCCTTTGCCCTGAATCACATCAATCTCTGGTTACTAGAAGATCAACGATTGAGAGTGGATGGCTCCACCGAAAAGGGTTGGACCATTATTGATTGCGGCATCGCCACCGATGTGACGCGCGCGGCCTGGGAGAAAATCTTTGCAAATGAACTGGATGGTTTACCGGTTTTTCGCGTCATCGTCACGCATTGCCATCCCGACCATGTGGGTTTATCGGCCTGGCTGTGTGAGCGCTGGCAAGCGTCGCTGATGATGACGGTGGGTGAATATGCGTTTGCGCGCATGATGTCCGCAGGATTACCCGGCGCCGATGGCCCCGCGATGGTGCCGCATTTCAAGCAGCACGGCTTGACGGATAAGGACATGCTGGCGCAACTCGAAGGCCGCACAAATTATTACCCATCGCTGGTGCCAGACGTACCCCACGAATTTTTACGACTCGAAGAAAATCATCCTGTAACTATCAGCCCGCATGAGTGGCGCATCATCATCGGTACTGGGCATTCACCCGAGCATGCAGCGCTGTATTGCAAGTCATTAAACGTTTTGATTTCGGGCGACATGGTGCTGCCACGTATTTCGACTAACACTTCGGTTTTTGCGATTGAACCAGAGTCCGATGCGGTTGGAAATTTTTTAGAATCGCTGCAGAAATTTGTCTCGCTTCCCAGCGATACCTTGGTCTTACCCTCGCATGGCAAACCTTTTACGGGTTTGCATAAACGTATACAGCAGCTAAATACTCACCACGCAGAGCGCTTGGAAGAAGTACGCCAGGCCTGTGTCAAGCCACAATCTGCGGCCGATATCGTACCGATTATGTTTACGCGCACACTGGACGCGCACCAACTTAGTTTTGCTATGGGTGAAGCGCTCGCGCATTTACACCGTCTTTGGTATGCCGGTGAGTTACAGCGCACAACAGGCACAGATAATGTTTTGCGCTTTGTCAGGAAATGAGTTTTCGTAATCCTTAAACCCACCCACTACAAATTAGTCGAACAGTCACAAAAAAATAAATTACAGAGTTATTGATCTCTCAACTCATTTTAAAATTTAAGGGGAACTTTGCGAATATAAAAATATCCAAGAGTTTACGAAAAGTAGTGCGCTAACAAACTGACTGTTACGTGGCTACATGCAATAGTTTCATACATGAACGCCCAAATCGAACGCTTAGAATTCAGCAAACGGCTGCAACAAGCGCTTCGCAACGCCGAGCAATCTCCGAACAGCCCGACTCAACTAGCCCGCGAATTCAATATGCGCTTCGCTGGTCAGTCGGTCACCGTTCATGCTGCGCGCAAATGGTTGCAGGGAGAATCCATTCCGACCCAAGAAAAATTGCGTGCTCTGGCAGAGTGGTTAGATGTGCCCACCGATTGGTTACGCTTTGGCAGCATCGACGCCAACCTCAGCAAAGCACAATCAAGCACGCTTTCGACGCTCGATACCAAAGCGATCGCCACCATGCAGCAACTGGATGAACATCACAAGATGTTGGCGCATGAGTTCATTCGCATACTAAGCCGGATCTCAAAAAAGAAATAAGCCCATGAAGTGGGCTTATTTAGGGTAGCGCAGGTGCGCAATACAATTTTTTATACATCAAAGCCCGCCAGCTCTCGCAAGTAACGCAATCCCTGTATCGCTCGACTGCCGTACCAGGACAACATTTCTCCATTCACCAAACGCACCGGCTTACCTGTCTGACGCTCTAAGGCATCGACATGCTTTTGCGTGAACGTGTAGGGCTCGGATGAAAGCAAAATCTCGTCGATCACCGACAACATCTTCGCATCCCACGTAAATTCCGGATAACGCACTCCTGTATCCGCCAGCCACTGCTGCCAACCGATCAACTCAAGCATACGCGCGATGTAGGTATCGCGAGAGACGGTCATCCACGGATCCTGCCAGATGCAATACAACACGCGATTGGTAGAAAAGGAGAGCCTAGCATTCGACGACATTGCCACCGCCAAGGCATCGTACTCACGCTCAAAACGCTCACACAAAACATTTGCTTCGCGTTCTTTACGAAAAATTCCACCCAGCAGACGATACAGCTCGAGGTTATCGCGCGGCGCCATCGGATGCGTAACGATCACATTAGGCACCACATCGGCCAGCGCTTCTACGGTGGGCTTTTCGTTTTCATCAATATTCACAATCAAATGCGTGGGAGCCAGGCGACGAATTTTTTCAAAATTCACATCCTTAGTGCCGCCCACTTTCGGAATCGCCGACACGGCAGATTGTGGATGTATGCAAAATCCGGTGCGCCCCACCACCCGACTCGCCAAACCTAATTCACATAACAGCTCTGTAATCGAAGGTACCAGAGACACAATGCGCACGGCTTTACCCGGATCAACCGGTGCATGCTTCTTACCTATTGCATCAACCAGCAGTGACATCGGAATGGGGGTGATCTTTGAAAGATGTTTTATGAGGAGCCTTGGCCATCACGCGGTCATACAACCAATTCGGCAGTAAACGCAGCAACCACGAGACGCCGCGCATTTGCCAAGGAATAACTGCGTAGCTGCGCCCACTACGAATGACATCCGCTGCCAATCGTGCAAAACGTGGAGCGGTCATCAGAAACGGCATGGGATAACGATTGACCTTAGTCATCGGTGTGTCGATGTAACCCGGCGCAATCGTGACTACACGAATGCGATGCGGGTTTAATTCAACTCGCAATGATTCGCAATAGCTCATTACGGCTGCCTTCGATGCACTGTAGGCTTCGGCACCCGGTAAGCCGCGTATGCCAGCCACACTACCAATACCCACCAGACGCAAACCGCGATCACCTGCTGCCGCTTGGGTTTTCATCGCATCGATAAATGGCGCAAAGGTCGCAACCGTGGCCATTAAATTGGTTTGCAGTATGGATTCAAAAACAGCGAGATCTTCGGGGCGCTCAGTCAAGGTGCCATATGAAATGCCGGCATTGGCAATCACGATATCGATGCCATCAGCGCGGCGCATAAAATTTTGTGCCGCAGCTCGCAAGGCAGTGTGATCATTCACATCGACCGGATAAACCAAATGACGTGAATCATTCGGCAGCGAAGCTACCAAGGCATGCAACGCCGACTCGCGTCGCGCTAGCAAACCCAGTTGTGCACCACGTACTGCAAATTCACGCGCCAGTGCAGCGCCGATACCACTCGAGGCACCCGTAATGAAAACACGCAGCATTTAGTAACGAGCCATTATTTTTTCTTCGCTAGCAGCGCGTCCATTACTTGCAAGGTTGCCGCATTCAATGCCTGTTCTGACTGACCACGCACGGCCGAACCAACGATAGACGGCGAGGTGATGTACTGACCATCAATCACCACGGTCGGCACGCCATCGATGCGATACGCTTCCATGAGTTGGCGCACACGATTGACTTTGGATTGAACACTGAATGAATTAAACGTATCAATGAATTTCTTTTTATCGATACCTTGCTTCTCGATGAATTCGACAATCTGCTCTTCTTTATCGAGTTTTTGACGACCCACGTGCACTGCATCAAATACAGCACGATGTACATCAAAACGATTCAGTGCTTCCAATGTGTAGTAGAGCTTTTGCTGTGGAATGAATGATTCACGAAAACCAACAGGTACGCGACGAAAAACAATCGTGTCACCGCGTTTTTTTACCCACTCAGCTAACGCCGGCTCGAATGCAAAACAGTGCGGGCAGTTGTACCAAAAAAATTCCAGCACTTCGGTTTTTTTGCCAGTATCAGTGGGCTGCGGTGTTTGCAAGCGTTGGTATTCCACACCTTCTGCCGGCTCAGTCGGCGACGCTGCCACTGAAAACGCCATCAATCCAATACTAGCTACGGCCATCCATTGTTTTAATTGCTTCATCAGACGCATGATTTCCTCTGGGTTGATTGACATACTCTTGCCAGCAAATGACGTGGCATGTCTGATTTCATGAATAGAATTTATTTAGGGACTTTAACGACAGCAGCATCCACGCCATTGTCAGACAAACGTAAACGCGCGCGATTCATCGCTTCGATTTCTGAAAAAGGCCCAACGCGCACTCGATACAAAGTACCTAACTCGGATTTGCGCTCAGCTATTGTGGCGGCCACACCCATCAAAGCGAGTTTGGCCTTAGTGGCTTCGGCATCGTTAATCTCTCTAAACGCACCGGCCTGCAAATAATAAGTAAATCCTTCCAGCTGCGGCGCTGCTACCGGCGCTGAAGCGGGCGTTGATGCGGCAGTGGACGAAGCCGTTGAGGCAGTTGCCGCGGGGGTTGTTCCATTCGCTGAATTCGTTGCAGGTGCCGAGCTACTCGGTTGAGATGCCGCGGTTGATGTGGTCGGCACTTTTTCAGTGCGTGATTTTTCAGTCGCAGGCAAGGTGGTTGGAGCCGTTGCACCAGGTGGCGCTTCAGCTTTTGCGGTCTTCGCTGATTTAGCAGCCGCTGATTGCTCCGATGGAGTCACAGCCACAGGCTGGGCCACAGGTGCAGCGGGTTGATCTTCACTGATGCGTTCACGCCGCTCGCGCGCACCGCCCGGCATGGTCTTATTCGGATCGCCTAACTCACCGGCTGGCTGCGACTGCTTGCTGATCTTGTCGACAAAGGGCAAAGGCGTTTTCAAAATCGTCATCGCCACCCACACCGCGACCGTCAGTCCAACAATCAATCCAACGATCACGCCCGTGACTGTGCCACCGCGTTGCCAGCGGCGCACTCTGGCGCTTGCATCTTTTGAGGTCAGCATCACATTCATTATTTACATCCGTGCGGGCGCAGACACGCCAATTAATTCCAAACCATTCTGTATAACCTGTCGAGTAGCTAGCAATAAAGATAATCGCGCCAGCTTGAGCGATTCATCATCCACCAGCACTCGTTCGGCATTGTAGTAGCTATGCAGCTCGCCTGCGAGATCGCGCAAATAAAATGCCACTTGATGCGGACCGAGTTCGTCAGCTGCTTTTTTTAACATCTCTGGATATTCAGATAATTTCGCCATCAAGCTTGCTTCGCGCGGGGCTATCAAAGGTGCACGATCGACTTTTTTCAATGCATTTTCGTCACCACCCCATTGCGTCAGCACGGAACAAATACGGGCGTGCGCATATTGAACGTAATACACCGGGTTTTCATCCGATTGCGCCAACGCCAGATCGACGTCAAATACAAATTCCGTATCCGCCTTGCGCGAAATAAGAAAAAACCGCACCGCATCGCGGCCTCGCGTTAAATCACGCTGACCCTGCGCATCAATAGGCGCATCGCCGGCTGACCATTCAATCAAATCACGCAAGGTCACATACGATCCAGCACGCTTAGAAATTTTTACTTCTTCGCCATTTTTCATGACAGTCACCATCTTGTGCAGCACATACGATGGGAAACCTGCAGCGATGCCGACACCCGCTGCTTGTAATCCAGCACGCACACGCGCAATCGTTCCGTGATGATCACTACCCTGCACGTTAATCACTTGATGATAACCACGCTGCCATTTAGTGATGTGATACGCAACATCAGGCACGAAATAGGTATAGGTGCCGTCGGATTTTTTCATCACGCGATCTTTGTCATCGCCATAATCCGTGCTGCGCAACCAGAGCGCACCATCTTCTTCAAATGTTTTATTCGCGGCGACCAAGGCAGCGACTGCGGCATCAACTTTGCCATCGCTATACAGCGACGATTCGAGATAATAATTATCGAAACGCACGCCAAAGGCTTGCAAATCTAAATCTTGTTCGCGACGTAGATAGGTCACCGCAAAGCGACGTATCGATTCGATGTCGTTTACATCACCCGAGGCGGTAACGGGTTCACCATTCGCCGCTGATACGGTTTTTTTAGCTAAAAAATCTGTCGCGATATCGGCGATGTAATCACCGTTATAAGCGGACTCTGGCCAAGCGGCATCGCCGGGCTTATGCCCCAATGCGCGTGCTTGCACCGAGCTTGCTAAGGTAGCGATCTGAACACCCGCATCGTTATAGTAAAACTCGCGCAATACTTCATGCCCTTGCGCTTCCAGCAGTGCGCATATCGCATCACCTAACGCTCCTTGACGACCATGACCTACATGTAGTGGACCGGTTGGGTTTGCCGATACAAATTCCACTAAGACCTTGCTGCGATTGGCCTCATTACTAAAGCCATAGCACTGCGCATCATTAAATATTTGCGTAACGATTTCTTGCTTCGCTGCGAGGGCCACACGCACATTAATAAAGCCTGGCCCAGCAATTTCGAGTGCATCGATTAAACCTGTGCGCGTTGGATTACTCATCACCGCATCGGTGATGGCCTGCGCGATTTCACGAGGATTCTTTTTCAGCGGCTTAGCGATCTGCATAGCAACGGTACAAGCCAAGTCACCATGGCTGGGGTCGCGCGGGCGCTCAAGCGTAATTTCTGGGATGGGCAGCTCACTACTGGCGAGTAGCGACGCCACAGCCTGCTCAAAAATTGTCGCGATCTGCGCTTTGTGTCGGGATTGCATCGATGGGAGTCCGGTTCGCGGCCAGGATTGGCGCACGCAAAAACGCGATTATACCGGCAGGGCTGCGCTCAGATTCAGTCATGACGTAGGCAAGACCAAGGATTGGCGAGGGTTTTGGCCTAGTTCGGTCCCGCGGAGTTGGCTGAGTCACCAAAAAAAAGGACGCCCGCTAGGCGAGCGCCCCAGAGAGGAGATAGTAGTGTTGCTTCACTGCTTTGTGCCGCAGTGCGGCACATCACAAGAATCTCGCATCCCTAGCACTATGTCAACCGTAAATTACACGCCAATAGTAAACATTAGTTGACATAGTCGGCACCCACCTCTAGAGTACCTTGGTAAATGATGCGGGGAATCTACCCCGGCCTCTGGACTGCTATGAAACTGCTGAATCAATACACCCGAAAATTGACATCCAAGATGACCTCGGAATGGATGCCTTTTGCCGATGTGGCAACAGTTGAATTGCCGCTTCCACGCTTGCTGCGCCTGTCGATGTTCCAGCTTTCCATTGGTTTAGCCACCGCTTTGCTAGTTGGCACGCTGAACCGAGTGATGATTGTTGAGCTGGGTGTTCCCGCTTGGTGGGTAGCCTTGTCGGTGGCGCTGCCTCTCGTGTTTGCTCCGCTTAGAGCATTAATAGGTTTTAAATCTGACAAGCACCGCTCCGCGCTCGGTCTGCGCCGCCTACCTTATTTGTGGATAGGCACGCTGCTGCTATTTGGTGGTCTGGCCATCATGCCGTTTGCTTTGTTAGCGCTTACTACCCAACAGGCCGGCATGCTATGGGTTAGTCGCATCGGTGCGGCTTTGGCTTTCTTGTTAGTTGGCGCCGGCATGCAAGTCACACAAACCGCCGGACTGGCGCTCGCCACCGACCTCGCCACTCCTGAGACTCGTCCGCGCGTGGTGGCACTGATGTACACGATGCTGTTAATAGGATTAGTCGGCAGCGGCGCCCTGTTTGGTTGGTTATTGACAGATTTCACGCCATTACGGCTGATTCAAGTGGTGCAAGGCTCAGCGGTCGCCGTGATCTGGCTGAATCTAAACGCGCTATGGAAACAAGAAGCCTTAAATCGCCAACGCGCCAAAGAGGCGGATAACGAAGCGGATTTTTCTACCCACTGGCGCGACTACGTCAGCCGCCCGGGTGTGAAGCGCTTTTTGTGGACCGTGGGCCTCGGTACCTGCGCGTTCAATATGCAAGACATCATCCTTGAGCCGTATGGCGCAGAAGTTTTGCATCTGGGTGTGGGCGCTACCAGCCTGCTGACCGCACTCACCGCCTGCGGCTCCTTATTAGCCTTTGCGATAGCCGCCAAACTGCTCACGCGCGGTGTTGATGCGGTGCGGCTTGCGGCGATGGGTGCTGTTGCAGGATTGCCCGCCTTTGCCTTGGTGATTTTTTCCGGAGCGCTGGATGCGCCCAACATGTTTCGCGCAGGTGCATTTTTGATTGGTGTCGGCGGCGGACTATTTTCAGTTGGCACACTTAGCATGGCCATGAGCTTGCAGCGCGGCGAAGACGCTGGCTTAGCACTCGGCGCTTGGGGTGCGGTGCAAGCGACTGCAGGCGGCGCTTCAGTCGCACTGGGTGGCGTAATGAAAGATGTGATCGGCGCACTCGCTACGTCCGGCTGGATGGGTGAGAGCCTGACTTCACCAGTGACGGGTTACAGCTTTGTGTATCACATTGAGATGTATTTGTTGTTTGGTGTTTTGATCGCTATTGGTCCGCTAGTGCGGAATGATTCGCTGTCAATACGCTCGCAGGGCCAGAAGTTCGGCTTAGCTGATCTACCTGGATAAACGAAATTCATCTGTACGTTACTTCGCTCGCTACGCGTGATTAGTTTTTGTGGCAGCTGAAGTATCGAGTATTTCTTGCAGCATGAATCACAAAAGACGTTTGCGGATTGGCTGCGTTCGAGCCATCCCCTAACAAAAGCACTAAGGAGACTCTTCATGCAAACAGGCGCAATTACCCAATACATCGACGTAGCCCAGCTCGTCCTCTATATGTTCTGGATTTTCTTTTTTGGTCTGATCTATTACCTGCTGCAGGAAAACCATCGTGATGGTTATCCGCTTGATCCAGGTACAGGTCGCGATACCAAGATGGACGGCTGGCCGCCCATCCCTACACCCAAAACCTACAAACTCGCCAATGGCGACGAAGTCGTGATGCCTTATCCGCTAAAAGGACCTGAGTTCTTGCAAGCTGAACCGCGTCATCGCTGGATAGGTTCACCGATCGAGCCAACCGGCAATCCGCTGTTGGCCGGCGTTGGCCCAGGTGCTTGGGCAAATCGTGCAGATGTGCCGGATCACACACCAGAAGGCGAAGCCAAAATCGTTCCCTTGCGCGTTAATCCGGAATACCACGTCGCCGAGCAAGATCACGATCCGCGCGGCCTGCCCGTGGTTGGTGCTGACAATGAAATCGCCGGCACAGTAAAAGAATTGTGGATGGATAAATCAGAAATGCTGTTCCGCTACATAGAAGTCAAACTGAATGATTCGGATAAAACTGTTTTGTTACCTGTTCCGTTTGCTCGCATCACCGAGCACGAAGTGAAAGTGCACGCAATTTTGGCGCATCAATTCGCAGATGTTCCCGGTCACCGCGAAGCAAATCAAGTGACGATGCTGGAAGAAGAAAAAATTTCGGCTTACTACGGTGCCGGTACGTTGTATGCCACACCAGAACGTCAGGAACCACTCGTATGAAGCCGCATCATGAGCATGAGTTTGAAGCCGCGCCGGGCCTACCTGAGGCCCTGCCCGCCGGCGAACACATACTCTGGCAAGGTAGTCCCAATTGGAAACGACTGGCAGTCGATGCGTTTCACGTCAAACGCCTGAGCATTTACTTTGCCTCCATGCTGTTGCTACAAGTTGTGCTGTCATGGGATGCGAGTGCCTCACTACTTTTCAATTTAGGAGCACTCACGATTAGTGGTTCATTGGCGCTGATTGCACTGGCATTACTCGCACTCACCGCCAAACTTTCTGCTACCACTACCCTATACACGATCACGAATAAACGTATCGTGATGCGCATTGGTATCGTGTTGACCTTATCATTCAACTTGCCTTTACGTTGGATACAGTCAGCACAAATTAAACCGCAAACGGATGGCTTTGGTGATATCGCGCTGGAATTAAAAGGTGAAGATCGCATCGCGTACCTACACTTATGGCCGCATGCACGTCCTTGGTATATCAACCAACCACAGCCATTGTTGCGCAACATCGCTGACATTGAAAACGTGAGCCAACTGTTGCACAAAGCCTGGCTCGAGCGTCAACACGAAATCGAAAATTCACCTGTATCACGCGAAACACGTATACCTGTACGTATGCCTGCAACGGCGTTTGCCCAATGAAAAACCATCCATCCCTGAACTGGACGTATACCATGCGCCGCGACTTGAATCCGGCCATCGTGATTGGTTTATTTGCTTTGATGTGTCTCACTTTAGTTGTATGGATGCGCAACTCAAATCTAAGTACTCATGAAGAACCTATCGTTGCAGCGCACGTACGTGTCTTGCGCTTTATAGATCAACCCGATGGCTCGATCAATGTGATTGACACATCGAATGAACAATTCGTACAAAATTTTCAGGGCGAACAAGGCTTCCTGCGCGGCACGCTGCGCGCGCTAGTGCGCGAACGAAAACTACGCGGAGTTGATCCATCCACCGAACGCGCTTTCGAACTCATCGCTCATAACGGCGGACGGCTCACACTGCGCGACCCGGCCACCGGTTCCACCATCGCACTCGAATCCTTCGGTCCCACCAACACGGCCGTATTTGCTGGCCTAATGAACTAGAAAGCACCTGTGAAAAAACCGAAAGCCATTGTGATTGGCAGCGGCTTCGGCGGCTTAGCAGCGGCTATACGCCTCTCCTGCAAAGGGTATGACGTCGAGGTGTTTGAAAAACTCGACATGCCCGGCGGTCGCGCCTATGTGCACAAACAAGATGGCTTCACCTTTGATGCTGGGCCTACCATCATCACCGCTCCGCAATTATTAGAAGAGCTGTGGACGCTGTGCGGGAAAAAAATGTCCGACGACATCACCCTCAAAGCAATGGAGCCTTTTTATCGCTTACGTTTTGATGATGGCAGTTGGTTTGATTACAGCGGTGACGAAGAAACCATGCGACGCGAAATCGCACGCTTTAATCCCGCTGACTTAGCGGGCTACGATCGCTTTGTAAAAGCCGCTGATCAAGCCTGCCGATTAGGATTTGAAGAATTAGGTGGCGTTGCTTTTAATAGCCTGAGCGATTTGCTCGCTGCCGTACCCAGCATGCTTCGTATGAAAGCCTGGGAAAGTTTATATACCTTAGTAGCGCGCCACATTAGCGATCCTAAGCTGCGCATCGTGTTTAGCTTTCATCCATTACTGATTGGTGGCAATCCATTTTCTGTGACGCGCGTGTACAGCTTGATCAACACGCTCGAGCGTCGCTGGGGCGTGCACTGGTCTATGGGCGGCACGGGTCAATTAATTAAAGGCTTAATAGGCTTGTTAAATGCACGCGGCGTTAACGTGCGCTGCAACGCGTCAGTAACGCGTATTAATGTTGAAAACGGTCGCGCCTGCGGCGTTACCTTAGAAAATGGCGAACGTCATGATGCTGACATCGTGATCTCTAATGGCGATCCTGCTTGGACGTATAAAAATTTAGTCGGTCGCGAGCATCGCGCGCATTGGACTGATAGAAAAATTGAAAAAAGTAAGTACTCGATGAGTTTATTTGTCTGGTACTTCGGCACCAGCAAACGCTATGAAGATGTACCGCACCATATGATCATGCTGGGTCCGCGCTATCGCGAACTGCTCGATGACATTTTCAAAAAACATCATCTGGCCGACGATTTCAGTTTGTATTTACATCGCCCCAGTGCGAGTGATCCTTCGGTGGCCCCTGAAGGTCATGATGCATTTTACGTGCTGGCACCGGTGCCCCATTTGGGCAGCAACACCGACTGGAAAAGTCGGGCAGAACCGTTTCGACAGTTAGTGCAGTCCTATTTAGAAAAAACTGTATTACCTAATTTGGGTCAAGAAATTGTCACTAGCAAGTTAATCACGCCGCAGGATTTTCATGATCGCCTTTGGTCTTATAAAGGCGCCGCATTCGGCCTCGAACCCGTACTGTTACAGAGTGCGTCGTTTCGATTTCACAACCGTAGCGAAGATGTCGACGGCTTGTACATGGTAGGTGCCGGTACCCACCCGGGCGCAGGTGTGCCCGGCGTGTTGATGTCTGCCAAAGCTATGTCAACGGTGGTGCCCAATGCCTGATCATCAAAACACACCGGCTATTGATCTCGCTCTGTGCGAAGAGTTGATGCGCGGCGGCTCGAAATCTTTTTTTGCTGCGAGCAGCTTGCTGCCGCAACGCATACGCATACCTGCGATCGCGCTGTATGCTTTTTGCCGTGTTGCGGATGATGCGATTGATGAGCACACCGATGATCCGCACGCTATGCAAAAACTACGCGCTCGTTTGGAAAATATTTATCGTGGCGAGCCAGGTAGTATTGTTGAAGATCGCGCGATGGCCATGGTCGTGCATCGTTATGGATTTCCACGCGAATTACCCGATGCCCTACTCGAAGGATTTGCGTGGGACGCCGAAGGCCGTGACTACGACACCATCGACGATTTGCATCACTACTGTGCACGAGTCGCTGGCAGTGTCGGCGCCATGATGGCCATGATTATGGGTGTGCGTGATCCGCATGCCTTGGCGCGCGCCTGTGAATTGGGTAATGCGATGCAACTTACCAATATCGCGCGTGATGTCGGTGAAGATGCTCGACGTGGTCGTTTGTATTTGCCACGCCAGTGGATGCGCGAAGCTGGACTCGATCCCGATGCGTGGTTGAAGTCACCGACATTTAATGAGGCTCTCGGGAGTGTGATTGGTCGATTGCTGCTGGAAGCCGATCGTTTATATCAATTGGGGAGCAGCGGAATTGCTAACTTGCCACGCGATTGTCGTGGTGCGATTTTGGCGGCTGCGACTATTTATGGAGAAATCGGTCGCGTGATTTCTGACCGCGGCATGAACTCTGTAGATGACCGAGCCGTCGTTGGCAGCGCACGTAAACTCACCTTGCTGTGCTTAGCCAAAGCGCGCGCACAATTTCCGCATCGCTTAGATACGAGACCCGCCCTAGCCTCAATTGAATTTCTCACCGCTGCCTGCCACATTGCGCCTGTTAGAGCAGCAGGCTCACTGCCCCAACGCAATTTCGATGAGCGTTGCGAATGGGTGATTGATTTGTTTGAGCGGCTGTCTACACCGGGGCGGCAGGCTTAATCCTGCCAGCAAGCTGCTGAGGCGCCTGAAACCGCTCTACCACAACACGCACAAATAAATTGCTTAAAAGTAAATTAAACAAGCCTTAAATATCCCCATATAACACAAAAACGAACTAAATCACGCTTTTAGTTAAAGTATACTGGCATTAAAATACAATTTTAGTGCCAATGTCGCGTTATGAACGTCCCCAAAGAAGAAATCCTCAATGTGCTCGCGCAGTTCAACCCATGGTGGCGTGGGGAGCCTCTGTCCGACCTACCCAACTGGGAGCGGGCGGCTTTTCATTTGTTCTATAACTGGGTGCAACAGCCGCCCGCACCGCGAGCAGTGCTTTTGTCTGGCGCTCGCCAGGTCGGCAAGACCACGCTCATGCTTCAGGCAATTAACAAATTACTGCAATCAGGCGTAGCGCCCGCCAACCTGCTATATGCGACGTTTGATCACCCTATCCTGAAACTAGCAGGTATGGATGCCGTGCTAAAAGCATGGCGAGAAAGAGAGCCGCGCGCGCCCGGCCCCGAATATCTCTTTTTAGACGAAGCACAATTCATTCGCGACTGGGGTACTTGGGTAAAACATCAAGTAGATTTCGTCAAAGACAGACGAATAGCATTTACCGGCTCAGCAATGCCTTTGGTAGAAGCGGGCCAAGAATCGGGAGTCGGCCGTTGGCACACGATACGACTTTCAACGCTCTCTTTTTACGAATACCTTCACATAAAAAATCTGCCTCTTAAAGAGCTGCCGCAACTACGTTCTTTACGCGAACTATTTTCCTGGACAAGCTCAGACTTTCTGCGAGCCGCTGAAATCGGCGCACCCTATGTCGGGCATTTTCATGAATATTTGATGAGGGGTGGCTTCCCTCAAGGTGCGCAAGTAGAAAGCATCACACAGGCGCAGCGCCTCCTACGCGAAGACATTATCGATAAAGTTCTCAAGCGTGACATGACGGCACTGTTTGGCGTGCGCAGAGTACTTGAACTGGAACACACCTTTCTTTATCTGTGCTTGCACGATGGCGGCATTCTCGACATGACCGCCTTGTGCGCCAGTTTGCAAGTCAAGCGACAAACGGCACAAAATTTTATCGAACTACTAGAGGCTACTCACCTGATTTATCGATTAGCTCCGTTTGGCTATGGCAAAGAAATATTACGCGGACGTTTCAAAATTTATCTTGCTGATCCAGCTATTGCACCTTCGGTAATGCTTAAGGGAAAATCATTATTAGATGATCCAAGCGCATTAGGTGTCGCTACTGAAACGGCCGTGCTCAAACATTTATCTGCTCGCTACTACGCACAAAATATTCAGTTCAGCTATTGGCAAGGGAAACGTCAACACGAAGTTGATCTGATAGCTCACATGGGTGATCAGATCATTCCCTTTGAAGTGAAATATCGCTCACAACAAACTGGGCTCAGAGATTTAAAAGGATTGATTGAGTTGTGTCAGCAGAAACGCATCGATCGCGGTTATGTCGTAACCAAATCACTCGATGATTTTGGGCAGTTACCTGCGTTACCGGATTCTGACAGTCAGATCATGCGCATCCCAGCACCGCTGATCTGTTACTGGATGGGTGAAGCCGAACTCGGAATAGGCGCCAGCAACCAGCACCACGAGCAGACTTAGAAGCACGCTGGTAAATAGCGATAAAACTACCCCAGCCTCGGCATTCTAAAAGGCAGCATACGCTGCACTACCGGCGACACTAAACGCGGCACATTCAGTGTTTCATGCACGCTAATCACATCTTGACCAAACAAGCGACTCTTTAACACCGAGCGTTCATAAAACGGTGTGTCTTCCAACATATCGATCACTTGCACGGGAGCGTCGCCTTCACTGCGCATACGACGCGGAATACGCCAACCCGTAAGCTCTAGGTCTTGCCTCGGTGGCGGAACGAATTCTTCGATCGTTCCATCTTTTGCAAAACGCACACCAATTAAACAATCGTCGCCTTGCTTTTTCTGCACGTCGTAAATCACCGCCGTTGAACCATCGGCGAGCGTAGCGCGCGACCAATCCCATTCGCGAAACGGTTCACTGATCGGCTCATCACCTTCATTCGAATCAAGGTAGGCATGACCCTTCCAACATTGATTTGGTTTTTCTAAATCGACCTCGACACGAGCACACGGTGCTAATGGCCCCCAACGATGGCGTCCATTACCATCGAGTGCGGTACAAAATGTAGAAAGTGATTCAGGATAGACGCGCACCTTACCGCGCACTGAAAAAGGAATCGGCACACCGATTTCGCAGATATCAATTTCAAGATGATCGCTATACCAATGCAAACTGCTAGGACCTATCGTGAAATTATGCGCGTCACGCGAAATACTTCGGCGACCACGCTCGGTCATCGTCCAACGACGATTACGACCGTATAAGGCGACATTTAAGGAACAATAATTTTCCGGATCAGCCGGACCACGTTTTAATGCCGAGCGGTAGTAGGGTGAGAAAACACTACCCACAAACGCAATGATGCTTAGTCCATAGTTGCCGTCATCGCTGAGCGCGTCGACATACCACCAGAGATAACCACCCGACTCGACTTTCTGGTCGAATCGAGGTGCCCCATTAACGTCGCGGCCGCCAACTGTCCCGACATGGCCGCCATCGGCACGCCCGGCCCCGGATGCACGCTGCCCCCCGCCAGATACAGCCCCGGTATCCGTGTGCTCGCTCCTGATCTGGCAAACGCCGACATCCATCCGTGTGTTGCCATCCCATACAGCGCTCCCCCGCTGCCCGGAAACATCTGATGAAAATCGCTCGGGGTTGTTCGCAGCGAGTTGTGCTGCATGCGCTTGATAGTCAGACCGTAACGGGCCAGCAGGGAAAAAGAATGGTGCTCGCATGCGTCAATCTCCGATTCAGTCAAATGTCGTCCGCCCTCGGCCGGTGCATTCACCAGCACGAGTAAACGATCACGTTCAGGTGCAGCTTCATTCAAGCCACGATCCTGCGCACAAACATACACAGTGGGGGTTTGCGGCAAACGACCGCGAGAAAAAATATCGCTAAATTCGCGCTGATAATCAGGTTGAAAAAAAACGTTGTGCCTATCCAGAGGAAAGCCATCCGTTTCAGCATGCACACTCCATGTCACCGCAGAGAGCGAACGTTTGCTCGCGGCTAGCGCAGGCACTGCACGCTTCACCTGTTGACCGAGTAAACCTTGCCCTAACGCCGATGCATCACCATTAAACACCACGCTATCGGCTGCAATGAATTCACCATCAGTTAGCGTCACCCCTGAAACACGCTTACCCTCTGTAGCAATCGAAGCGCAAGGTGATGAGTAACGAATTTTTACGCCCTTGGCTTCAGCCAAACGCGCCAGTGTTTTTGCAAGTGCATGCATGCCGCCTTTTACCGCCCACACACCATCGAGTTCGACTTGCGTCACTAGCATTAACGTCGCAGGTGCTTGCCATGGTGAAGAGCCGCAATAGGTGGCGTAACGACCAAACAATTGCTGCAATCGAATGTCATGAAAATGCTGGCGTAATGCATCCCATAAATTACTCATCGGACCTAAAGCCGCTAGCACGGCTAAACCACGCAATCCCAGATCGCCCGACATACTCGTTAAGGTTGGCGATTGCGAACGAATAAACGGCCCTTCAAGTGCGTCATATACAGCACGTGCTTGCTTACAAAATTCCATAAAGCGTTTAGCTTCAGCAGGACCAGCAAAACGTGCGATCGCATCGCGCGACATATTCGGATTGGCAAATAAATCCATGCGCTCGTTCTCACTCCACGCATGACGCGCAAGCACCGGTAACGCAGTGAGTTCTAATTCATCCGATAAATTCGTTCCTGCTTGCGCAAAGATTTGCTCAAAAATCCACCGCATCGTAAACACTGTCGGGCCGCTATCAATCGCGGCTCCATCGACCAAGGGTTGACGCATCTTGCCACCGGGTGTGGCAGCAGCTTCAACTAAGGTCACTTGAAGATTACGTTGCGCCAGCTGCAAAGCCGCCACCAAGCCGGCGACACCCGCGCCGACTACTACCACGCGATGCTCATTCAATGCGCTAGCCAAAATGTTTACCTTTCCATTGGCCTTGCATGTGTATGGGTGCGAAGCGCACAAACATGGATTCAGAAAAAAATTCATGCTTCCAAGCCGCGCGTATGGCCTCCAGATGCGCGCCTGTGCGTGCATAGGCATCCATCGCAGCGGCGTTTTTCCACAAACTAAATGTCGCTTGTCGAAACACCGGGGCCTCACCCAAACCAACCGCTAAATCACAACCGTCAGCGGTGGTTAAATCTTTTTGTGCATCGGGTGCATAGCGCCAAAATGCGGCGGCAGCTGGAGGTCGTATGGAGGCGCGAGTCAGCGTCGCTACCATGTCGTCTGGCGCTATGGCCTCACCCGTGGTTAGCGATACGCCATCCCACGAACCCCGCACGCTTGAAGGTCGCAAGGTCGCCATAAATAATTCATCACTGCGTTGACGATACGCAGAAATTAACGGCGCTTGATCAATGAATTGATTCGCTTCATCAACCGAATCGAAGACGCAAAACATGCCTTGATGCGATGGGCTCGGTGTCAACCCAAAACCTCCATCGACACCACTACCCAAGGTTTTCATGAAACGTAGTCCAGGTGCCGGATCAGTAAACCAACGACCAAAGGCGATACGATTCCAACCCCAGCTCCAATAGCGGGGACGAATTTTTGCAAGGAGGATAAGAACTGTTCCGTTAAAAACTTGAACGTTGCGACTGCTCGCCTGATCAGTGTGTGCCACTGCCTGAGGGGCCCGGTCCTCTACGGAAGTCTTACTCATGAGAGGGCCTGCCTCATCGTTTGCTCCGCTTTAAATGACGCGAGATAGCTAGAACAAAACGATCCCGGCATGCGCCGGGATCTCAATCACTTTGCTATTGACGTTTTACCAACGCCCCTACTTATTTCTTACTCTCAGCAACCTGAGTTGGCTTACCGACTAATTCCGGATGATCTTTAATCATAGGGTAGCCATACAAAGGCTTGTACGCACCTTGGTGACAAGTAGCACAACTGACTTTGGCGACATCACCACCAGGACCTTTACGGTCAATCGGGAAGGTATCAGTCAGCGGCACCATATACGCATTGTTTACATCACGAGCCATACGAATACCGTAATACGCCGTTATACGCTGTGGCGGACTGCTTTCCCAACTTTGGAATGAACGCGTGTTGTGACAGAACGTGCAATTCACACCCAATGAATTCGACATATGCGTCATCAGACCGTAGGTCCACTCAGCCTGCTTGGTCGAACTGCGATTACCCGAAGGAAGTGGTGTTGGACCATTCACACGAATCGGTTTGTCTTCCAGCAGATACGGTGTCAATGGATCGGTTGGCAGCGAGGATAAATTCACATGCTTACCGGGTACGTTTTGACCCGCATTGTCACCAATGAAATCAGCGCCTTTATTTTGTGGCAGCGGTGTAAACCATACTTGCTGAGGCACAGGATTACCACGATGGCAGGTATAGCAAGTCACGCCGGTGTTACTGACGTGCTGCTGCCAGTTACTGTTGATATGACGTGTCATTTCAATCATCTTGCGTGCAACGACTTTGGTGTACTTCGAATCGTCCGCGAGATTTTCTAGATTGTGGCAATACGCACATCCATCTTTCGGTGCAACCCAAGTCGTCATCGCTGTCATCAAACGGATGAAATTACCGGCTGATAGATCACCCAGTACTTGCACGTTTTTGTAGCTCGCTTTTGCCGTCGGTCCACCGTCCGGCAATGGTGGCGACGATGGCGGTGCCGTATTCAACGCATCTTGTTTTTCCACGATACGCGGGTTGTAGACCTGAACCATACCAGTGCCACGATAACCGTTTTGCACGCTATCCATGCCGGGCCGCTCGAACGGAGCTTCCTTGCACGATGCCAGTAACAACAGTCCTAGCGTTAAGGCCGAAGCCAATTTAAGTGTTCTGAAAATCATGGCTTGGCTCCTTGCAGCGTAGCGGGATCAATCACTGGACCCCACACCTGCGGATAAGGTGGAGCAACGCCATGCTTGACGGCCCACAGATACCAGTTGTCGACAACGGTGCCGGTCAACAGAATGCCGATGCCGCCTGTCAGTGGGCACAACACAGCAAACCACCACGCCCAACGGTGTATCGATTCCATCGTGGCGTTAAAGCCCATGGTCCAACGCCAGAACAAAGCTGCACGCTCCGTCGCTGTACCGCGATCAATAATTTGTTCAATCTCGCGCTCACCGCCGTAACGGCCGACAGCAAGAATCGTTGCGCCGTGCATCGCAAACAAGAGTGCTGATCCATACAGGAACGCAATCGACAACGCATGGAATGGGTTATAAAACAAATTGCCGTAGCGCAGAGAAAAAGCAGCCGTCCAATCCAAGTGCGGGAAGATACCGAACGGTACGGCTTCACCCCAGCTGCCCATCAGCACAGGACGAAACAAACCCAACACTAAGAACAACCAAATCGCTGCAGCAAATGCCCACGCGACATGCGTACCCATCTTCAGTGCTTTAGCGCGACGATATACATTCGCCCACCACAGCAAAACCGAAATCGTTAAAAATAAACCGGTGATCTGCCACCAGCCACCCTGATTCAAAGGGGCGAGCCCCAGACCGTTACCTGGTGCAGGTGGCTCCAACGCCAACCAGAACAACAGGCGCACAAACTGCACCGGATCCCAGTTGACCGAGGCCAGCATGTTAAAGCCGATGATGTTGAACGCGAGCGTGCCAAACATCAACGACATGATGCCGAGGGGACCAAGATAAATCGGACCAATCTGCGCATTACCAATGCGACCTGCCAGATGCAGTAAGAAAGGTTTGCCACTGCGCTCAACTGTCGAGTCGTGCAATTCGGTACCGTGATGCACGGGACCGGCGACCTGAACAGCAGTAAATAAATTTTGATAATCAGCCATGGTGCTGTCTCCTGTGTCGCTCTATCGGTTCCAGATCGGCATGTTCAGCCACCAGCTCCACCATTCGGGCCAACCGCGGCTCCAAAATGGACCAGAAATTACGATGCAGAGTGCTGAGAACAACACCGCTGCTAATGCAAGAAATAATCCGAGACGATGAATACCCAGCGTGCCGACCGAGTAACCGATCAAGTCACGGAAATAGGTATCTTCATGCTCCGGTGTTTTTACAACTTCGCCTGGGCCTGGATTGGTGGATGAAAGCACCAGACCGCCGTGCATCGACAAAGCCAATGCCGTTGCGAAGAAGAAGCTAATCGCAATCATGTGTGCTGGGTTGTAGTGGAAGTGCAGGTATTGATAACCGACGTTCGACACCCAATCCAAGTGACTGAAAATCCCGTAAGGGAAGCCGTGACCCCAAGCGCCCATCAAGATGGGGCGAATCACGACTAAGGTCACGTACGCAAGGATCGCAATAGAAAACGCAAACGGTACGTGATATCCCATACCGAGCTTGCGACAAATTTCTACTTCACGCATTGCCCACGAACCGAAGGCGCCAATCGCGCACACCGTGATCAGCTGCCATAGGCCGCCTTTCATCAACGGTGCAAAGCGCAATCCGTAAGAGAGATCGGGCGGCGCAATGCTGATCTGCCACAGATTCCATGTCGGGCCTTGCGAGGCACTCCACAAAATCAATGCCGTGCCGAGGAAAGCAAAAAACACAGTTGTGACCCCAAAGAAGCCGACATAAAACGGCCCGATCCAGAAATCAAACAGGTCACCCCCCACTAGGGTTCCTCCGCGTACGCGGTATTTTTTTTCAAATGTCAACATGCCCATGTCCGAGCCCTCCTGCAAAGAATGAACATCGTCATCCCCTGAATATTCTGTTTAAGGTAGATGCTGACTGCCAGCAGCGGCCTGCATCTACCCACCACTGTGAAAGTGGATTTATGTCGATGCTTTTGGCATCGGTGCGTTCTGTGCTGTCGCGGCAGGTTTTGCACCGTCCAGCCAGTTGAACTTGTTGGTTGACAGAAGGATGAGATGAATCATCGCAGCTAGTCCAAATAAAAAGATCCCTTGAACCACCATGGCTCTGAGGGGATCGTAAAGGCGCCATACTCTCCACATGGTTCCTACTCCCTAAAGTGTGTGTGACATGAACGAGTAGACCGCAGCCTGAACACCACCAAACAAGGACTTACAACTTTCTGCTCCAGGCAACCAGCTACGCCACGGCATACCGGTCAGCGAACCGACAAGCGCAATGGTGAATACGACTGCAAAACCAAGAACGAAAACCATCCCGAAAGTCAGACTAGGTTCTTTCATGGATCTTTCCTCATTAAAGTGTGTGTGTGCCATGGTGTTACTCCTTTCGTTAGCGACGTGCCGTGATTAGACGAACCAGGGACGCCATGCCCATACCAGGATGTGCGCAATCACGGCGATTGCCGTGAAACCCACCAGCCCCTGCATGTAATACGCATGGAATTCCTGAGCCTCTTCATCAGTCAGGCCGGAAATACTCTTCCTTTCAGCCATGAAAACGCTCCTTCAAATTGGCCTTACAGCCAGTGGTGCGCACCGCCCCGCAACCCTGGGCATCCGCAGCGAACTGCCACGACATTCTTTGTGTGATTGGCGTCATTACATTCACGCCATTTCACCAACACGCATCGCTTCACGCGATCGTGTGATTCGCTCAACCGACACACTGTCTTCGCCTGCACGACGTGCATCACGCTCAGCGCGATCACGCAATTGCTTAGCAACAGAGATCTGCACCAGTACCGGTTCAGCAGCGACAAATTCATTTAGTAAATCACGCGCATCGTCATCCCACAAAGTCTGTGCTCGTGCAGGCGTTGGATCCATGCGATCCATTTCTGTACCGAGCGGCAAAATGTGAAACAGCGCGTCGAATAAACAATTACAAAATTCTTGAATGAGATAGGTCGCGCCGGCATAGCCCATAAATGGCGTACCGGTATGGCGGCGAATAATCGCACCAGGAAACGATGCTGGAATAAATGACGCTTTCATCGGTGATGCAGCACCACCTTCAGCCAGATACATACGTTCGTTGTAACTGCCGTACATCACCAGTGGCGGTTTCTCGCGCACCATAGTGCGGATCGCTTCGCTATCGGTTTTTTCACCCGGCTTACGCGCCACCGCAAAATTACACGGCAAGCCCATTTCATCTTCTAAGAAATGACGTAGTCCGCGTGTATAGGTTTCATTCGCCACAACAGCAAAGGTTGCGGTCGCAAAAAAATCTTGGGTCACTGAGCGCCACAAATCCCAAACGGGTTTGATGGTGGTGTGTTTTTCGCGCTCAATGAATGGCTCGGGATCGAGATTTAACAACTCGCCCAACTTGCGTAAAAATTTTGTTGTGCTATGCAAGCCGATCGGCGCTTGCAAATAGGGACGCTCGAGCGCTTCGCATAACAAGCGGCCAAACTCGCGATACATACAAATGTTCACATCCGCTTCAACTAATCGAGCCACATCAGCGACGTGACTACCGAGCGGGAACACCATATTCACTTCAGCACCAATGCCTTGCACTAAACGACGAATCTCAGCTAAGTCGCTTGGCATGTTGAAGGTGCCATAGCAAGGGCCAATAATATTCACGCGTGGTTTTTCACCGGCAGGACGCTCAGCAAACGGTTTGCGTTCTGGCACATGACGCATGCCATATTCACTCCATAACCACAGCATGGCGCGATTCGCACATTGCCATTGGTCTTCATCAATCGTGCGCGGCAAGAAACGTAAAATATTGGTGCCTTCGGGTGTGACACCGCCGCCAATCATTTCTGCAATCGAACCGGTCACAACGACCGCAGGCAAATCAGGATCGAGCGTGCCATGCGCACGTTTCATCGAACCTTCCGTACCCTCACGACCTAATTGTTCTTCCGCTAAACCAGTCACCACGATCGGTAACTCATGTGGAGGTAATGCATCGGTGTAATGCAACACCGACGTCACCGGAAGATTTTCACAACCTACCGGGCCATCGATAATGACCTGCATACCCTTGATGGCGGTAAAGACATACACCGCACCCCAGTAGCCACCTGCGCGATCGTGATCGATGACTTTCATATCATCTCCTCGGCTTTGCGCTTCTTCGCTGCTTTTTCTATACGACGACGCGTCTCCGCACGAAACTCTGGGCGATCAACGGGTACACCTTCCCACACACCGGCACGATCACCTTCACCGGTATCACCGAAGAAGGCTTTCATCGACTCCATGCGTGGCTTATTGGTTATCGCTGCATTAATCACTGTCGCTAACGAGCCCGCGCCGGCCGGACCCATCAGAGGACGAGCAGAAATCAAATTAGTGAAATACAGAGAAGGAATGGAGAGTTCTTTCGCTGCCTGCACAACGGGTGTTGTGCCAATTGCGATATCGGGTTTGAATTCATTAACCGCCGCAATGTCTTGTTCGAGCGATGCGCGATATTGCACGTGCACGCCACGCGACTCTAGCCATTCGCGATCAAGATCGCTATAGGGTGTTTTCGGACAAGCCGTTCCGACATAACGCAGATCTGCACCGCTTTCGACTAACAAGCGTGCAACTAATAATTCCGAACCTTCATAACCCGACAAAGTAATACGGCCCTTAATCGGCATCGCACTCAGCGCGCCTTTGATAGCGGGCAGCATTTTATTTTTTGCTGCATCAATTTTTGCTTGTTCTACATTGCATGCATTACCAATCGCTTGCAACCAAGCTTCGGTACCGTCATGGCCCACAGGTGCAGAACCCACAGCGACACGTCCAGCCGCATCAAATTCACGCAAGCTAGCGGTATAGAACGGATGAATCGCAGCTACCGCAGCACAATCGAGCGCGGTATACAACTCACGCCATTCGCGTGTAGGCACTACTGGGCCAGCCGCTAAATCCATTAGATTCAACATCATGCCGATGATCATTGGATCAGCCGGGAACATTTCACCCAACAACGTGACAGTGGGCTTATCAGTAATGCGATTCGCTGGCGCAGCAACTGGACCCGCACCAATTTCATTACGCGCATAACGCAGCATCGCTGCAGCGAGTACGTCTTTCGCTTCAGCATGCGTAGGCACACCAAAACCCGGCACATCAATACCGATGACACGCACGCCATTAATTTCTTTAGGAAGAATTTGTAATGGAACGCCACTCGCTGTCGGCACACACAAATTAATAATAACGATGGCGTCATAGCGCGCAGGGTCTGCTTCAGCATGCACTGCGTCACGTATGTCTTCAAACAATTTGCCAGTGACTAAGGATTCCGAATCAAACGGCACATAACCTACGCTACGACGCGCTCCATAAAAATGCGAAGTGAACGTCAAGCCATACACGCAGCACGCCGAACCAGAAAGAATGGTGGCGGTGCGCTTCATGCGCAAGCCAACTCGCAATGATCCAAACGCAGGACACATACTCTGCGGTTGATCATGCGGGCCCTTAGGATAATCCTTTGCGTATTGATCCAGCGTGTCACTTTTACCGGCAGCACGCGCTGCAGCAGCTAACTGATCTTTACCCGAATGGCAGCCGACACCGTCGCCTTTTAAGGCGTCCGGATTAGCTACGATAGGAATCACAGGGCGGGTCATGATTTAGACCTCGTCGTAAACAACTTCGAGCGTGTGTTTAGTGACTTCTGCTTTACCCATCATGTCGGTGATGGTGGCAGGCTCGAGCACGACATCGCGACCGACGGTGTCGGCTGAAAATAATCCGAGCAGCGCGTCTTGCGACATAGGCTTAGGACGCACAGGCGGTGCATCCGCAACGTTTTGCGCCAAGGTTGAGAACAACTCACCCCACTGACTTTCTGGACGGCCGATGATTTCGTAACTCGCGCTCTTGCGACGAATATCTTCGTTAGCAGGAATCGCCGACAACACCGGTATGCCCGCGTGCTGTGCAAACGCTTGCGCTTCACCGGTACCATCATCTTTATTTATCACCATGCCTGCTACGCCGACATTGCCACCGAGCTTGCGGAAATATTCCACCGCTGAGCACACATTGTTAGCGACATATAGCGACTGCAAATCATTACTGGCTACCACGATCACTTTTTGGCACATGTCACGCGCGATCGGCAAACCAAAACCGCCGCACACTACATCGCCCAAGAAGTCGAGCAAGACGTAATCAAAACCCCAATCGTGAAAGCCGAGTTTTTCGAGTAATTCAAAACCGTGAATGATGCCGCGACCGCCACAACCACGACCCACTTCAGGGCCACCTAATTCCATCGCGTAGACGCCATCACGTTTGAAGCAAACATCCCCAATCGATACGGGTTCGCCAGCGAGTTTTTTCTTTGAAGACGTTTCAATAATTGTGGGGCAGGCTTTACCGCCAAACAGCAATGATGTGGTGTCACTTTTTGGATCGCAACCAATCAACAATACTTTTTTACCTTGCTGCGCCATCATGTAGGACAGATTGGCGAGCGTAAAACTTTTACCGATACCGCCTTTGCCATAGATCGCGATGATTTGCGTTTCTTTAGTAGGCTCGCCGGTATGCACTGGCGTAGGCTCTATCGCTGCTTCAGCGCGTAGACGCTCTTTCTGCATAAAATTAATCGGTGCTGCCTGTGGTTGATTAGGCGTACTCATTGTGCAGTTCTCCAGTCAAGAATCATCTTTAGACAGGTGGGGTCGGTAAATGCCGTGCGATACGCATCATCAGCATTCGTTGGGTTACTGCGGTGTGTAATTAGTCCGTCGAGTGAAAGCTTTCCGGATTCGGCTAGCTCGCTCACTGCAATGAGGTCTTGGGGCTTCCATTGCGCAGCAACGCGTAAGCGCGCTTCACGTAAGAAAACCGGCGCAAATGAAAACGACAACGGTTTGTCGTAAAAACCAGCCAGTACGATTTCGCAACCGGGTGCGCCACGCGCGATTAATGAATCGATGATTTGCGGATCGCCACTGACATCGCAAATTGAGCGGTAATTTGAGCGCGTGTCATCTTTAGGATCCACCACGTCGTAACCTAACGCGCCTGAACGGCGGGCAGGATTGGTTTCCCACACAACGGGTTTACCACCGGCGATCACTGCTAAACGCGCGATCATGCGACCCAACACACCATGACCAATGATCAACTCGGGGGGGGTGGTACCCGGTTTTGAACCCGGCACCACATTGGCGTGATACGCCGTCGCTGCTAAAGCTAACAAGGTGCCGCGCTCACCTAACTGATCGGAAACACGAACCACTCGCAGCGCGGGAATCACCACCCGCGAAGCGGCACCACCAAACAAACCTTTGACTTCACCAAAGCAAGCCGCGCCCGGAACGAACACCAGCTCACCCTCTTTGTAATTGGTACTACGACCTGCTTGGGTCACACGACCCACCGATTCATAACCTGGAACCAAGGGATAACCCATGCCAGGAAACATAGGCATACGACCGGACCACAGCAGCTTTTCCGTACCAGTAGAGATACCGCTCCAATGAATGTCGACCACTAGGTCGTTATCCGTCGGCTCAGACAAAACGAGCTCTCTGACATTCAGTTTGTGCGGCTCCTCGACCACAACGGCGTGCGCGTTCATGCCTTGCACTCCGTGCGATCCGCTTGCCTAGTTGTCTCGTAGTGCAGGTTGTTCATTGCGAACCTGTCGTATTTATCGTTTATGGCGGATATCGCGTATCCGTTTCTGCAGGGGCGCCGAGTCCAGCGTCCTTTACAGGTTGATGTGTCATTCTAAGCTGACGCTATTTGCTGTCAAGTAATATTTACATAGTCCCTTCGTTCAGGAAGGGCAGCGTTGGCTACTGATGCTTTTTTTATATCGCTTATCGCTCAGGCTAAACCGCGGGTCAGCTGAATCAGACCGCCTCAGCAACCAACATGCGAACTTGCAAAGGAATACGGGTGGGCAGCAGGCGGATCTTTCCAAATCCAGCCTTCTTCAACAGATGACTTAGCTGCTCAGCGGTGCGTGCCTGACCGCGACCCATCGCTAATAGATAGAAACCGAAATACGCATCACCCATCGCTTCGGCGCCCGGCGTGCCTGACATAGGCTCAGCCAGCACCAGCGTTCCACCTGTTGGGAGAGCGCGGCGTATCGAACTAAGAATCTTGCTTGCCCGCTCGTCGTCATGGTCATGAATCACCCGCACGAGTGAGGCGATATCGGCGCCCGTAGGCAATGTGTCCGCCAAAAAGTTACCGCCATGGGCTTGCGCTCGGTTGCTGATGCCTGCGTTTTGAAAGCGCTGCTGCGCATTCGCGGCGACCGGTGGCAAATCGAACAAACTCATTTTTAAATGCGGATGACGCTCAGCGACACTGACTAAAAAACGTCCCTCACCGCCGCCCACATCGAGCAAATGGCGATGCCCGCTAAATGAAAACGCATCCAGAATTTCAGCCGCTACCAAAGGCTGAGAGGCCGACATCAAGCGAGAATAACTCGCGACTTTTTCAGGCGCGATTTCAGCCGCACCGGTCATTGCCGAGTCAGCGGTATAGGGGTAATACTCAGAAAGCGAAGGCGGTGGCCCGATGCCGCGCAACAGCGACAATGGATCGGCTAAATCGGCATACAACACTGCATGGTGTTCAACCATCGCAATCACTGCTTCGTTGTCGACCAAGGGTGCGCCCAACATACCTAGGCCATAGCGCGGCTCACCTAGTGCATCATGGCCACGCTTTTCTACTAATCGTAGCGATTGCGCTGCGATGAGCAGACGTTCGGCCGCTTCACGCGTCATACCAAACTGATGCGCTAACACCGACAAACTTTGCGGACCGCGCGACAGTGTTTTGAATAAATCCAGCTTTACGCAAGCCGCCAACACCTGCGAATAAACAAAGCCGGCGACCAGATCGAAGACCTCGCGCGCATGACGATGCGCAATCGGACGCGTTAGCGCAAATCCAGAGGCCGCCCGATGAAACGCGGGGCTAGAGAGCAATCGGTCACGCCAACCCAGCAACCAATCAGTGAACGAAAGCGTAGCGGCCGCCATGCATTTATGCCGAAACGCGCGTCACACTCGGTGCAACCCGACGCGTGAGCTCAACAGGAACTAAACGCTTGGACTCTAAGCGCACTAGCGTGCGCAACTGTGCCGAACCGCGGCAGCTAGGAATCGAGGCGCTGGCATAGGCGATGAGTTGATCGAAATACTGGATCGCACCCGACAAACCCAATTCAGCTGCTGAACTGGGACGTCCGTGCGTTACGTCTTGACCCTGAGGCTTGCCTAGCGATTCCGCATCCAACGCGACATCGCGAATATCGTCTGCCACCTGATAAGCCTCACCCAACCATTCACCCAACGCACGCCAAGGGCCTGCTGCAACACCCGCAGCTTGCGCACCTGAGACGGTGGCAGCGACAAACAAAGCACCGGTTTTAGCGCGCTGATATTCAGTCAGTGCCACCCGCGGTTCGCACTCCCAAGCCTGACCGGCAACGATACCGCTCGGTGCTGCAACACCGGCTGAAAGCGTGGCCACCAGTGGGCCCAAGCGTTCTGGCTTGGCACTAGCTGCGACTGCCAGGCTTTGATACGCCGAAACAATCAACGCATCACCCGCCAGCACCGCCAAGCGTTCGCCATAGGCAGCAAATACCGAAGGACGGCCGCGTCGGGTCGCCGCATTATCGAAGCAAGGTAAATCGTCGTGCACTAGCGAGGCGCAATGCATCAGCTCAATCGCCGCACCTGCCGCCGCCGCGATAGTTAAATCGTCGGCGCCACAGGCTTGTGCCACGGCCAAGGTCAGATGCGGGCGTATCCGCGCGCCACCGGGAAACACCGAGTGACGAATCGCCGCCGCCAATCTGGGCGGACCATCGGGTCCCTCTTGGGCAGCGACTGCCGCTTCGAGTGCCGCTTCTATGCGTTGAGTGTTATCCATGTTGTCTCCGTCTGGCGGTGTGCGACGATTGAGGACTCTAGGTCCACGATATCGGTGTAACTTAAAGCTGTCACATGTTTGTGTCAAGCAAATTAGACACAAACAGACGTGGATTTTCCTGGGCTTGTCAATTCGTAAAGAGTGGTCAGCCAGTCACTTCGCTTCCCAGAACGCTTGTGCGACCTCAAAAAGCTCGCTTGATGGATCACCTAAGGTCTCGGATTTCCGGCTTATCAGGCCTAGGCCACCGGAGTGAACAAACCATTCAGAGGGTCGTCATGGGGAATATCAGGTCGTACCGCGGGACACGGACGCTGCCAGTACTAAGGTTATTACTTACTCTCGCGCTGGCCACGCTACTCGCGAGCTGCGGCGGCGGCGGCAGTGATTCAGGTCGAGCTACAGCGCAAAGCGCTGGCACCAGCGCCGGCTGTCCACAGGTAGGCATGCAATGCAGCGGCGATAGCATCATTCGTATCGATAACGGTATTGCTGTCACCACTTCTGGTGTGCAGACCTACGCGATTTCAACCAATGATTTGTTGCAACCCAACCCGGCACCCGGCAGCGCCTATGGTTTGCAACCGGCGACTGGTGGTCTGGCTGATTTACGCGTTAAGCGCGATGCCACGGGCCAAACCGCAACCATCACGCTACTGATGTCACGACTGGGACTATCGTGGGATGGCATCAGCGAGCGGCCACTGATCATCGAAACGTTTGAAAAAAATCAGGGCCGAGTGCAACTCAATAGCGCAGGTATAGCCACGCTGTTTGCGCTTCCACCGCCGACCGATGTGAATTTTTATGACTACGCAAAACTAGGTGCTGCCGCTACCCAAGCTAACTACGCCAACAACATTTATTTTCCACGCAACGAGCCGATACGCTGCCCTGCGAGTGATCCGAATTGCCCTGCAAGCGAAACCGATGGCGTTCATACACAAGCTGGTAACTGGCGTACCGGCGGCAGCAATCCCGACGACGTGTGGGCCACACGACTGCATGCCGATGGCGCTGTACAAGCCGGTTACGGTGTCGATGCAAATGGTCGATTGATTCTTTTACCGACTGCCGATGGCATCGGTGTTCCTTACCCTGGCTTTAAGGGTTATCGCGATTATCACCAGTGGAGTTATGCCAGCGCCAACCTCGGTAGTTGGGTCACGCAAGACAGCGTATTGATCACTGAATGGAATGGTAACAACGAACACAACAAAATGCGGCGCGGCTTTGTCGCCTTTGGCGATGCTACCGATGTCAGCACCCTACCCCGCTCCGGTGTCGTGCGTTACACAGGCAGTTTGCATGGCTGGTTTACTTATGACAAAAATTTGGAATCACAAGTCATTGTTGGGCAAGTTGAAGCTACTGTAGATTTTTCTACTCGCACCGTCATCCTCACTTTTAGTGGTACTCGCGTTAATGACAGCAGCTTGACTGTCGTTCCTGTATCGCTCACCAGCACACTTAATTTAGGCAGCGCAGAGTTTGCAAATTACTTCAGTGGTATCGCATCGAACACAACCGTCAGTGGTGGTGCCTCGGGTCGATTTTATGGTGCCGTGGGTGCAGGCAGCAGCGGCACAGGTCCGGCTGAAATCGCTGGAATTTTTCAATTACAAGGTGTCGGTAACGGGCCCGTTAGTATCGGCGGAGTGTTGTTAAAGCGCATGTGAAGAAGTATGGGAATGGGGTTGGCACACACCAACCCAAAAAATTAGCTCTGCATCACTTGATCAATTAGCTTGACGCATTGTGTTGGGCTTTCTTCATGCGCAAGATGGCCCAGCATAGGCCACATAACCTGGCGCGCATTAGCTAACAAACGCGCCACCTGTGTGGCTTGTGATGGCGGTACCGTCAAATCATTTTCTGCAGCGACTAACCACACTGGCAAAGTTAGTTGGGGTAATTCACGTTCCAACGAATCTAAATCCCAATTCGCCATCATTGCCAACGCTGCAGACACATGACCTGGATTACGCACTAGCTGCGCATACAACTTCATACCCAAAGGATCTAATACCGATCCGGTACCTCGCACTAGTTTTTCAACGACGCTGTAATCCGCCGCTTGCCAGGCAAAAAATCGCGCAGCAAATGAACCCGCAGAGAGCAAGCGTGCAATCGGTGAAAACAACTGCCCCGCCAAACCACCAAAACCTATAAATGCACCATTCAAACTCACCATAGCAGCAGGTGCAAAGGCACCATCCAGCAGCATGCGTGCGGCGACTGCCGCACCGGCAGAGTGCCCCACCACCAGCGTTGGCGTAAACGACATCACACGCAATAATTCCACGACCTTGCGCGCCATTCCATTCAGCGATTGTTCTTCTGAAGACGGCATAGATGTAAATCCATGACCGGGCATATCAAGCGCTAGTACTTGATAACGCAGCGCCAACAAAGGCGCTACATCACGCCATGTATGCGATGTCGATCCCGTGCCGTGCAAGAGCAAAATTTTTTTTGCATTGAATTCATTCGAAGACTTCAATCCAAATTGCTGCACATGCCACGTTAGGCCAGCGGCTTTGACGAAATGACTCTGTGCGCGATTGGGCCAATCACGACCATCCGTTTCCCAATCCAAGCGCTGGCTCACTTCAACGCACTCCATCCAATGCCGCAGCGCGCACGGCTAACGACACCGAGGCTGCTCCCGCAAAGGGTAATGGCAAGTATCGCGCACGCATTGCAGCGGCAAGATCAGCAGCCGGCTTTTGTGGTTGAGGTGAGGTATCGATAAACAAAACAGACATTTGCATCACGGCGAGTTGTCGCGCCGCTTCCATCGCTTCGGAATACGCTAACTCACGACCACCGCTACCACTACGTGAGACATTCGCGCGTCCATCGGTGAGCAACACAATCACCGGCGCTATTCCACGTCGTTGCAAGCCTTCAGCGACTGACGCAGCGGTATCAATCGCGGTAGCGAGTGGTGTACCGCCGCCGCCGGGCAAACCTGACAAACTGCGCTTAGCGCGAACTAATGAACGTGTGGGTGGCAACAACAAATCCGCTTGCTTACCGCGAAAGGCAATCAGCGCTACTTGATCGCGCCGCACGTAACAATCCGCCAGTAGCAATTCCACTGCACCTTTCGCATCGGCTAAACGATTTAATGCCGATGAACCGGAGGCATCCACGACAAATAAAGTAGTAGTCGCAGTTTTTTGTTTAATGCGTGCCACATGAAAATCTTCCGCACGCACTTGAATTTTTGCCTGCTGATTTTTTGCAGTGGCCTTGCGAATTTTTTGCCACGGCGCAGCAGCGCGCAAGGTATCCATTAAATGCAAACGACTCCCATGCGCGGGCATCGCGCGACGCGAACCGGAAGGCCGACCACGCAAACCACCTTTAACCGCCGCACCTGATTTACCACTGCTAGCACGACGCTTTATTCCACCCGACAGTAATTGCGACAACAAGCCCGCTGGTATTGCAGCTTTGGTGGCTTCGAGAATTTGATCTTCGAGTGCTTGCGGATTTTGCTCAGTCGATGGATCAAGATCAGACTGCTGCGAATCATCTTCCGGTGGCGGTTCTTGGTCTGGCTCTTGATCGGGTTCTGGCTGATTTTCTTGTTCTTGCTCTGGACTAGGTTCGGGTTGCGATACCGGCGGTAAACGCGTGGCGCGCGGTGCCAGCACTAATTCAGCGGCTGCACGCACATCATCACCACCCACTTCAAGATCACCACTCAATGCAGCGTTAGCACGCGCAGCAGACAGCGTCATCAATGTCGCTCGTGCTGAATCCACACCCAAAGCCATCGCCGTTCCACACAACGCATCAAGCAAGTCATCATTAATAGTCACATCCGACAAACGCGCGCGCGCTGCGGCTATCTCTTGTTGTGAAATTAAATTCACTGGATAATCGCGCACCTCTTGCCAAGACACTGAACGCAAATCTAAATCAAACGCCAGGCGATCACGCAGACCGGGCAATAACACTTCTTCTTCGCTGACGCCTTCATCTAAAGCAATCACTGCAAATCGCGAATCACGGCGTTGATCGATACCATCGCGAACAATATGAATTTCTCCGCTATCCATCACTTGCGCTAACTTGGCACCGGTTGCAGAAGGTAGGCGCTCAGCCATAGCGAGTATCAAGGTTCCACCATTCACATCGGCTAATACACCCTGCTGCAAAATCGGACGACCGGCAGATAAGGTGGCAGATAAATCCAAACCACCTAATAAGCGCTCGTCCGTAATGTTGACTGGCATGCGTTTCCAGGCGGAGTCGCCCATCAGCGTTTGCAGCAAACTCATCCATGCGTCGCGCACGGGACCCGCACCCGCATGTATGCGTGCACCCGCTAAACCTACCGGATCAATCGCCAATAACGCAGCAGCATGAACCGCCAGCGACCACGTGCTGGGGGCTTCAGTAT
>Ga0214919_10000573_pt1 | contig 62550 bp, 44 predicted proteins | sample LL1503_MetaG_FD_177994 | JGI IMG/M metagenome (GOLD analysis project Ga0214919, IMG submission 177994) | Freshwater microbial communities from Lake Lanier, Atlanta, Georgia, United States - LL-1503 | ecosystem: Environmental > Aquatic > Freshwater > Lake | place: USA: Georgia | collected... | reverse complement strand
TTTTTTTTTTTTTTTTTTTTTTTTTTTTTTTTTTTTTTTTTTTTATTTTTTTTTTTTTTTTTTTTTTTATTTTTTTAATATTTTTTTTTTTTTTTTTTTTTTTTTTGCTTTTACTAAAAAACTTTCCAATTTTTGTTAATTTATTACTAATCCATTTTCTCATTTCTATAAATTAACAACCAACTCACTGAATTTAATATATACATTTATCATATATATTTATATACCCATTATAGTGCGGCAAATATTTGTAATTGGTCAATAAAGTTATCATTAGGGCATGCAATTGGGCGGTATTTTCGCACATATTGATTAATTAATGAAACTAGATTTCCAACTATTAAAGTTTTGTTGCCATTATCCCCTTTTTTCATTTGATTCCAATAGTTATCTTGGATTTGAATAAGATCATTAATCATGCACGTTTTTTTATAAATTACAAAGTTAGTAGTGCGCTCAATTTGTGTAGGTTTAGTAATTTCAGATACATTAGTATGCATTTTTTCATGCATTTTTTCATGCATTTTTTCAGAGTCAACCTTTGCGTTATAATGCTGATCACTATAATTAATTTGTCCATTAGGAATAATAACTATATCGCGATTTCCATTGATAACTTTATCTATAATTCGCCGCTTAGATAGATTTAAAATATTTGCTTCTGCCATAATTAAATCAAATCTATACTTAACTGAACCTTGGTCATCATCACCACCACCATCACCACCACCATCACCACCTAATAGTTTAGAGTGCACTAATACACTACTATCAAGATTAATACTACAATTTCCACAATCTCTACAATCCCCTTTTATTATCCATATTAAAAATGCCATCACTAAAGTAACACTTCTAGAGCGTCCTGCCATACAATGAACAATAACATTTTCGCCTGCTAATATACTGCTTGCTAGAACTTGATTAACCTTTGAAAAATATTTTTGGATATTTTCACTTTTATCATCATACAAAGGAATATGTATATAGTTAAACAACTCTGGAAATGGTGGATTACTGTAAGGTAGTGCAGTTACAATTTTCTTAATATTTAAAGATTTCAATAATTCTATATTTGTTGTTGGGGAGTAACCACTGATATAGAGACCTGGAAACACCATATGAATATCATCATTATCAGAAAAATTAAAATAATTATTTTCAATGTAAACACGAGCACCTACAAGCACATTGTCAATCCTGTGTAATATATCATAGAGAAAATTGGACTCAGTATCCATTTCTTTAATGACAATTTCTTGATCTTGATCTTCATCTTGATCTTGATCTTGATCTTCATCTTGATCCATTTCATGATCATCCCCATTACCATCCCCATTACCATCCCCATCCCTATCATAGTGTACATCTTCAACTATAGTTTCTTCAATAGTTGGGATAGCATCATCTATAGATATTGCACTATTTACCTCTGTATTACTCATTTTATTGCAAAATTTACTTTGCTAGATATGCAACTATATGTAACTATATTATTCTCTATAAATTTCCTATAAATTCTTTGTATAATTTAACCGCTATTTAATAAATGAGTAGTGAGTAAAATTTCTATATTTATTATAGTAATAATGGCTAACAGTGGTAAACAGCCAATATCAAAATCGATATCAAAATCGATATCAAAATCTATAGGTATAAATCTTAATTTAATAAATTTAATAAGCCAATTAACACGTAGACCAGGTAGACTAGGTACTATGAGTAAAAAGAGGAAATCATCTAGTAAATTAACACTATCACAATCAAATTCACAATCAAATTCACAATCACAATCACATAACCATAAACATAAAAAATATCGTCCTCTAAACACATATAACAATTTCTCAGCAAATTCTTCAACAAACACCACAACACATAACCCTACATATCTAGATACTTTAATTGACACATACTATGATAATGATAAGGTGTGTGATTCTTATTTAAAAACTGCAGCAAAGCGGATTCACATATACCCCAGAACCTCACGCATTATAGTTATTGGCGATATTCATGGCGATTTTCATGCGGCAATTAAATGCCTTGTATTAGCCAAAGTAATATCAGTGACAACTATGATACCAAATACACATTCAACTATAGAAATGACTAACTTTTTCAAATCAATGAAGTGGATTGGTTCTAACACATATGTAGTTCAGCTTGGCGATCAGATTGATCGTGTAAGAGCTCAACATTGGGATAGTAATAATATAGCTCTAGATACTGCATTTAATGATGAAGGTTCAACATTAGAGCTATTTTATTTATTCACATATCTAGATACACTAGCACAAAAGCATAATGGTCACGTTTTTTCTATATTGGGAAATCACGAAATTATGAATACAGAGGGGGATTTCCGTTATGTATCTGCAAGGGAATTTAACTCTTTTTCAAAGCAGCTAAAATCAACATATTATTATAAGTCTAAGTTTCCATATAATTCATTAACACTAAAGAAAAACATGAAAATACTAAATAATAATAAAATTAAAAAACCTGATGGTTATCGTGAGCGTTTATATTCATTTGCACCTACAGGAATATGTGCCAATTTATTAGCTGTAAATTACTATACTATGTTGCAAGTTGGCAGTTGGTTATTTTGTCATGGGGGACCAACATATGCAACTATTTCAACATATAATATCGAGTTGCTTAATAATATAGTGTCATTCCATTTATTGGGATTAGATACTAAAAATAAGGATATATATCATAATTATTGTGAAATTATTAAACCTAAACTGACAAATAAACTATCAAATAAACCAACACATAAACTATCAAATAAATCATCAGCTCTAGATAGTGATAGCGACATGAATGATGATAGTGATGATAGTGATGGTGTGTTTTGGTCACGTAAATATAGTAATATTGGTAAGCCATTACCAAATAAAGAATCCCAACTATGCAATGAAATAGATAAAGCTTTGAAAGCTTATAATATACTTAATAACCCATCAACACCATCACATCATATTGCTGTTGGTCATTCACCCCAACATTTAAATAATTTAGGTATGAACTCAATTTGTAATGGACGTGTCTGGAGGTGTGATGTGGGTATGTCAAAAGCATTTGGTGAATCAGATTTAACAGATAAAACAAGACTCCCTCAAGTTTTAGAAATAATTAATGACAATGAGGTAACTGTTTTATCATTTACATAACTCAGCAAAATGAGAAATATTTACTATCTTGTAAAATGATAGCTAATAGTAATAGGCTTGGATATGCGAATACATCAATACATCAATAATGTATAAATAATTTTAATATATCACTTAAATTAAGTTCTATTTTTGGAGATGTTGTTAAAGATGTTAAAGCTATAATATGAAATACTTTATTGTTATCACTATCATAAACACTACCGTTGCATATATGCATCCCATTAGGATCAACACCACTAATTTGCACTAAATTATTTCTATTATCTAATATAGTAATAATTTTGCGTGATTCAACTATTTTAAATTCAAAGTGTGTATAGGATTTATTTATAATATCATTAGCATCATTAGCATCATTAGCATCATTAGCATCATTAGCATCATTAGCATCATTGATAGTGGCTGTAAAATTTCTATTTGTCTGATTAGATGTATCTAGAGGACTAGATATATCTGGAGTGCTAGATACCGGATCTTTAAATATATATACTTTAACATTTAAAATAAGTAGTTCGCATGTAGAAACACTACATTTGCAACTAATAAAAATATTTTTGTTTATTTTTCTAAATATAAATTCATCACCTACTTTAATTTCTAAAATATTAATAAAATCGTAAACCCACCTATAATTAGTAATATGATATGATTTTTTTATTTGGTTGTATTTTGGTTGTGTAATATAATGACTTATAGCAATTGGTGAATTATAGTAAGGTATACTAGTTTCTAATACTTGTGTGTTAGTATTTGAATCTGTATGTATATCTAGCATTGTAAATATATTTATCTATTAGTAATTGTATTAGTAACAGTAATAAATATTAGTATTACAATTACTTATATGCTTTAAGTGTATATTCGTATTTTATTGAATTTTTAAATACCTAGTGTATTTAAGAATATAATTAAATTTTGAAAATTAACTGACATAGATTAAACTGTAATGGATGTTACAATGAGTGCTACAATGAGTGCGCTTGTAGATATTACTGTAGACTCTTATAATATCGGCAAATTAAACTTTGAAGATCAGCAGGAATTAGAATTATCAACAAAAAGCATGCTTACTCTTAAAGCATCGGAGTACCCCTATGAAAAATATCAACTGTTGAAAACTTTAGCTGAACAGGAAGTTGAACGTAAAGAATTAGAATACCATACAGTTAAATCAACAGGGATTTGGAAACTAGCAAAGTTAATTATTGCACGTGAAAATGTAGATACACCTCCACAGCAGGGAACAAGCACAGTTAGCAAAGTATTTTATTTTGATTATTTAGAAAAACAAATGCAAGCTGCTAATGACAGTTTTGAAAACATTATATATTTGTATTATAAATCATATTCAGTGACAGGTGATATGCTACATGTTTTTGATAAACCAGTTGCACAATATATTGTTGAAAATTTAAAAATAGATGAATATCGTCCAAATGGTTTAATATTTAATGCTGATAATTCTTGGGATTTTCAGGTTACAGTTATTACTAGCAAAGGTGTTTATTGTGCAAATCGTTATGTTACACGGGATATTATTGGGATGTATTAGAATAATGAATAATGCCTAATGAATAATTCACTTGTTTTTTACACATTTAACAAATGACATTATATTCATAACATTAGAACTTGCTATATTTGAATATTTACTATCAATTTGAACACTTGGAAATTCACCATCTCCTAAAACTGAAAATATTTGACCAGGTAAAACAGCAGGTTTACGAGTCTTAAGCCATCCTATTAAGTTAGTTTTTTTTCTATTTACATTAGCATCACCATTAGGTGTAAATTTCCATTTATACATTTTAGCAGATTTAGTAGGCCATTTATCGCTATATTCAGTATCATATATATCTATTGATTTTCCAATATGTTTCTCTAAATAATCAACTGTTAACAATTGCCAGCCATTAAGTTTAATATTTTCAATTGGCATCCAACGTCCAGTCCCATTTGTAGTTTCTTTAATTACCCATTTGCCATTATTTCCACCTCTACGAATACTACCTTCAGGTAATGATGTAGCACTTTCAATTGGAGATGGACGTAGTTTTTTAGTTTTAGAAGTATTTACAGATTTATGTGATTTATGTGATTTATGTTGTTTACCCATTGTTACTAATGTGTTACTAGTGTCAGAATTTTATTAGTTTATATAGATATATAAAAAATATTAATAATTTACATAAAATGCCGACTCATTACCTCTAAACCTGCTCTATTATACATAGTTTTATATAGCAATCCTTTTGTTGCATTATCTAGAGTAGATTGTGCACCATTACTGCATAGTGTAGGTTTAGGTGTACTATTCTTTGAGCAATTTTCCTGTAATACATTATCTGGATAAGACCAATAACTAATATTAGTATATTTAGTATTTTGTGGTGGTGCAAATCCAGCTGGTAATGTAATTACAGAATTACCTGAACAACCACAACTGCTAGAACCTCCCATAGTATTATAAAACTTTTCTTTACCCCAAATCCAATTACTAATATGGCAAATAAATGCCAATACAATCAAAACTATTATAGCATAAATAATACTTTTGTTTGCATCTGTTAATTTATGATTTATCATTGCAAAGAATTACAAATAAATGTAGTTTAATTTAGTTTAATTTAGTTTAATTTATGTATTCTGCCAATTTTGCTAACTCTACTATAAAATCATATAAAAAAATGTACATATAAATATAAAATTAGAAAAATATAACATACTAAACAAGCAAACAAGCAAACAAGCAAACACGCACATAAACAAGCAAATAAACAACCACGCAAATAAATATGGATATTACATCTGATGAATTATTTATAACCGTTACTGCAAGTAATATTCCTAAACCACCTAAATCTATTGTGTTTTCTTTAGACAATGCCAGTATTGTTGAATTATTTGAGTTTTTATTGGAATTCTTTACAGATCTTTGCAAATATTATTATGGTAATGCATCTGGACAAGTAGATATAAATAGTCTTTCCCAAAATCAATTAGAAAGGTTAAATGCCTTTATGGCAAGTATTGGTTTTAATATTATATTTACACAAAAGCAAGCAACATTTGATAACTGCCAATATTATTCACTTAATCGATATGATAAAATCCCTATTACAAATCAAACATTGTTAGTTGAGCTGCTTTTTTCCATCAAATGTGGACAAACTTTAAATATCATACAATTTTCAACACTATGATTAAGTAATAAGGGGGGTGGTGCTAGTAAAATGATGAAAATGTTAATGGTACTAGGGAAATGTTGCTAAGGATAGCATGAATATCATGATAAAGGGGGAAACGTGTTTTGTGTGTTTTTGTGTTTGTGCGTGTTTTTCGCAGCCTGATACAGGTTTAATTAAAATATTACGGTGACATCTATAATTTGCCCATTAAATACATTAAGCTTAACATGTTTATATGTTTCTAGAGTATAGAGAACATCATTAACATCATTACGCCATTTATCCCATTCAGTTGAACCCATTTGCTCTTCCATACGATTAGAGAATACTGCCGGCGTGACTGTTTCGCCTGGAAAGAAAATGTGCCGCATTATATTAAGAAATTTCCGCTGATAATGTTTAACAAATGGCAGTTCCCAGCATAGGCGGTTAATTTCTGGGAGTATTGGTTTTACCATAGGTGTTTCATCCATAATGCGCACTATAAATGATTCCTTATTAATTGCATGGAGTTCATCTGTTATGGCTGTAAGAATATCCATTGCAAGCAGGGAATCGGTTTGTATAGGTAGGCCAAGATTTGTCCGTAATGCGGTAACATATGTAGCTGATAGCGTTGAATTCCACCCATCGCGCATAACTTCCCGCAAAGCCTCAATCCATCGTTTATCATGATAAATATATTGGGTAGCAGGATGGCGTGCACCATTTGCTGCAATTAAAACTATTAACTTAAGCAGTTGAATCAAATACTCACTCTTAAAGTGGTCAAAAATGCGAATTTCCAAACCATATGGTGGTTTTATAGGGGCGCCATCTGCTTTAGGGCATTCATCTGCACGATATAATTCTTTACATTTTTTATAGTCAGGTTCATATCCAAATGTACGAAAATCTCCTGCATGAATAGAATGCGCTTTTTTATAATATGGCTCTGTTTTTTGCGCGCATTGGTCTAACCGTTTAGTCTGCTTAAAATGAAACCCTCGCCGCCAATTAGGAAAAATGTTTGCCCCACGATCTAAACCAGATGTGCCCATTTTGCGTATATTACTACCTGCAAAATTTCCCCATCCAATATTCATTACACGAAAACTGCCTTCCGTATCTTTGTCTTCGCCACTTACACCTACAGCTGCAGCAGTACCACTAAAAAATGCACATGTTAAAAGGGGTTCTAGCCATTGTATTTGATTGGCCATTTCTTTATGCATTTTAATGTAGTCAGTTTTTTTAATATCACGTGTATATGGCAATGTTATAGTAACATGATAGCTGCCTAAATAATCTGTCATTGGCTCAATGTCAAATTGATATTCAGGTGAATGTATTGTAGGTGTTTTAGGAACTAAAATATTATCTAGTGAACCGCAGCTATGTGTAGTGAGTGCACCATATTTTGCAACTTTTTCACGTGTATAGGGATTTTTCATTTGAATTGCAATAAAATTATTCTCTAATTCACGAATTTCCTGTGATATACTTTGTATTGTGCGATTTGTAAAGTTGGTAGTTATAAGTTCTGGCATAAGCACAGGGACGCGCTTAATGATAGTAGGTTCTGGCAAGCATCCTTTAGCTTGTCGTCCAGTAAGTTCCCATTGCATATTAAATAAATAGCGTTTTTCTTCTTTTGTTAATGCAAAAGATGCTATTTCATCTTTATTGTGAGTATAACAAGGGGTTTTCATTTTGCAACAAGCTCCCTGCTTATGCGTATCACCTGATAATGTGCATGTTGATTCTTGTGAATTAAAAAGAATTGAAGTGTTTTTCATACCAGATTTTGCTTTATGAAAAAGTTGCATTTCATGTTCAATACCCATACCCCAATATACAGTTCTATCGTCTACATCTATATCTATAAAATCTCCAAATTGCAAGCCACATATTTTTTCTTTCATACCATCAAATTTTAAACGCTTTTTTAGTTTATCTGGTAAAAGTGCCCATGGGATTCCATTTTTTTTTAAATTTTTTTTTTTTTTTTTATCTAACAAAGTTAATTTTTTCTTTTTTTTATCTGTTTGATTAGTATTTAAAGATGAAAAATGTTTTTTCTTTTTCTTACTAAGTATATCAATATCTACTATATTTTCTGTATCTGTATTTGTATCTGTTGATGTAATTGTTTTCTTTTTTTTCTTTTTATCAAAAAATTGTGTAGATATGTCTTTATTTGAATTTTGTTGATTTTGTTGATTAGTTGGAATTTGTTGATTAGGCAAAACAGATTGTTGTATAGTTGACGGTATTAATGAATTATTTAATGTTGTTATATTATTTGATGATATTCTTTTTATATTTATCATATTACTAAATTATTATGTTATTTAATAATAATATATATATTTAATTTTTACTAATATTTAATTTCTACTAATATTTAATTTTTAATAATAAAATAAATGGAAACTAAATTACATAACGCAGACGCAGACACACTTGTAAATGATATAAATGCTGAGCTTAAAAGGTCGCCCACATCGCAACTGCCGCAACACGAAAATAACCGCGCTGCCGCTGTTCTGAAACGCAATATTGGCTTAGCTAAACCGCAGCCGCCTATTGAGCAGCCGCAACACACTGGCCCCTGTAACCAACAACAATTAAAACCGATATTTAATATACAAACTTTAAGCGATACACTTATAAACTACATACGCAAAGACAGAGATGACACCGAATCTGCAGTTGTTATTGCTTTTAACAAAATTGTGGATGAATTTAATTCAATTAATTGTCTTATCTCTTTCAATATAGTTTTAGATAAAAAAAAAAAAAATATTTTTGACATTATAAAAAATATTCTAAAAGATTTAAAGTTATACTGCAATTTAAAAGAAGATGAAGATAATAAAAAAAATATTACTAAGTTCACAAATATATTAGATCTATTTAGTCCCTTATATCTGAACTATGATTTTATAGATAACAAATATGACACTGGAGAAAAAATTGAATTAGATGAAATTAATACATCAATAGATATAATATTAAATAATCACGCACTTATAAATATAGGATATATTTCACTTAATAAAATATTATTACATGAAATATTATTACATAAACAAAATATAAATAATCATACAATAAAAACTAATGTTCCACTTAACCATATAATTAAAATATACGCAAGTTTTTATTATAAATATGTAATAAGTGAAATGGAAATGTATTTTAATATAATTTTAAACCCATTATATAAAATACATACTACCACATTTTCTTATGAGATAGATACGAAAATAATCAACATAAACAAATTTCTAAAAGATGAAAATAAAGGTTTGACTAAATGTCTAAATATATTTGTAAAACTATGTAATTATGGTCACTATCAAGGTATATATTTAATTATAGACTGTATAATTAGAATGATTAAAAAATATATACCATATGCAGATGCAAATATGCTAAAAGAATTTCAATATAAAAGTTTTATAAAAAAAATAACTAAAAAAATAAATGAAATAAAAGACTTATTTAAAAAATTAACTAACGAATTTGAGAAGTTGTCTTACTATTTTATATCGTTTCACAAAGCAAGAGATGAAAGTGTACCAAATACGCAACAAAATATACAGAGGATTATAATAAAAATAAATAAACAATATGAAACGTTTTTTGAATACATAACACAATTTCATGACAAAATTCGAGGATTTGATAAACAACATGAGTTACTAGAAATACAAGAAAAGCTTAAAAAACTCTTTGATAAGTTTATAGAAATATATCAAACTAGGCAAATTACAACCGTCAGCAACAAACTTAGAATACAAAATGGGACAAAAAAATCCTCTAAAACCTTTATAACTAAAGATACATTTCGCAAACAAAATGCACAATTTAATCTGTTTAAAAGTACATATGCGAACAAATTTTCAAATGCAAAACAAAACTATGCACAGGAGTTAATTGCTACAAAAATAGACTTAGAAAAAATACTGGAAAAGGAAGCTGCAAAAAAACTGGAAACGGAAGCTGCAACTGCAGCTGCTGTTTTGCCTAAACAGAAAAAATCAATTTTTTCTTTATTTCGTAAAAAAAAACAAACTACAAGAAAAATACAAACACAAAACGAAATAAATAATGAAAAAGCAAAATCTTTACAAATGGCACAAAACATTAAAATAAAAAGTGATTTTCAAAATAAAATAAATGCATTATCTATGACTAACGATAATATAGTCGACACAAATAATCAAAACGGTAAAAATAGAACTACACGATTTGCTTTAACATTACCACTAAAATCATGGCTTTGCAAATATATCAAAGACATAAAAGACAAAATAGCTAATGCAGCTAATGAAGAAAATTACCAACGTGATATTATAATATTATTTGAACAATGTGTAAGTGCATGTAATATAATGTTTAAATACTATGAAAAAAAAGAAAATGGATATATAAAAAGAGACAGAAAAACAATAAAAAACATTATACCACAAAATAATTTAATAATAGAAAATAATTCACAACCACAACAACAACCACAACTACCACCACAACAACAAAAAACAAAAACAGAAAAGACATTTGCGAAACAAAAGACACGATTAACTGAAATTTTAACAGAATGTAATAAAATTATAAAATATTTAAAGACTTTATATTTTAAAACTACAGTAAATGATACAAAAAATAAAAAGAAATTTTTAAGTGAAGCATCTAAATCAGCTAAGTACATTTGGTTAATTGTGCAATGTTACTATATACCAACACAAATATCAGCAAACGTACCAGTACCAGTATCAGCACAATTATTATCAGCAAACGTACCAGTACAAATATCAGCACCATTACCATCAGCAAAAGTACAAGTACAAGTACCAGTACCAATATCAGCACAATTACCAACACCAACACCAACACCAACACCAACACCAACACCAACACCAACACCAATACTACAAACACAAACACAAACACCAACACCAACACTACAAGAACAACCAACACTAGAACCAACAATGCAAGAACTCATGGCTAACCTGCACGCACCATTTTTTTCACAGTATTCCACCACCAAAATGTTGCCATCCACTTTTGATAAGTTACCTGAATATAAAATATACATGCAAACAGTAACACCTACTGAACTATACGGTGGACGCGGTGATTTAGATTATGTGCCAATTATATATAATAAATTAATGCAACTAAAAAAGAGTCAAATTTTTACCTATTGGAATCAATACATAAAAGACAAAAGCAAATATACCTCAAATGATAATGCAATATTAGAAGCCTCAAATTTTTTTAATGAAGATATTAGTTACATTCGCAATAACTGCCTAAAATTTTTTCCATCAGCCTTACAAAATTATCTAACCGAACATGTACCTACAGCTAATAGAAGACATACTTTTAGACGTTATTGAAAATAATCAGCTTTATTTATAAACAAAGTCATCATAATTTCCCAATGTATATTTATTATTAATAAGTTTTAGTATCCTTTAACCGCCTAGGATTTTTTAAAATCTTAGTCTTGGTTATGCGGATAGCGCCTGAAAACTATGTTTTCAGGCTGTATTACATCCATAACACCATCGGCTATATAGCCAATAGGCGTTTAAGGGATACTCAAAAAAAAACTATGCTATTAATAATATTATTAGGGAAATATGATAACTGATATTTTAGAATATCCTAAATATTTTATTTATGAATACTTAAATAGATGGTGGGTTGTAATTGTTGCACTATGTTTAGTAATATATTTTATATACTTACGTACATATTACACACGCAGAGAATACTTTAATCATAAAAACAAAAGTAAAAATATAGTAGAAAGATTTAATGATGATAATAACACTGCCAACAACACAACAACTACAGATACATCTGCAACTAAATCTACACCATCACTATCTAGCTATGCTAATATAACAGTAACAGACATACTTTTTAAAAACTTGCAACTTTCTCCTAGCCAGATAGATACATGTTTACTTTTTTATAAACAAACCATTAGCACTATTCTAGATAACCTTAAAACATTAAATAGTCAACTTAAAAAAAATCAATATCTACCTGTAGATAAAAAATATAGTAAAATTATTGCAGATGCCATTGACGGTATTGTAAATTTACTAGTTAAAACCATTAAATCACAGTTAGCAGTCACACGTACAAGTATACAAGGTGACCTGATTAACACTATACAATACAATATAACTATGCAAATTGATGATTTAAATAATAATCTTACAAAACAGTTGGATACTCTAGCACAGATGAATTCTACAACTATAGACTATAATACACAAATGCAGGGAATTAATACCATTCGTACGCAAATAAATGAACTTGTAGAACTTGATACATTAGTTATTAATAATAGTAATGCACTATTACTACAAAGTAGCCAAATTACAAAAGCACTTAGCAAATCTACCCTTTTACCTATTTATGAAAAAAATATTGATAAAATTAATCAATTGATTAATTCAGATTTTAATGGAAATGAGCAACGGTTAACTGATAAGTATGGGAAAATGTATACTGAGTTTTTAGCAGAAGACCAAAAAAAAGAACTTGATATTAATCCATTGCGATTAGCTAGCCAAATTGAATCTGGAACTATTGGAATTCTTAGCACGCTTACAAACTTTCTTTCTGGATCTAATAGTAAACCAACTAGTTCACTAGCTAGTTCACTAGCTAGTTATGGTGATACTATATCAAGCACTAAATTAGTTGAACAATTTGGATTTATAGATGGAAAACATGTACAGCAAAGCAAAGCAAATATTGTGCCGGCAGGAGAACCTATGCCAAGTAATGCAGGTAGTCTTAACACTGCAAATATTTTTAATGATGCTGGTAATCGTGGCAATTACTTAATTGATAATAAGACACGTAAATCATTAATAGAAGGGTTTACTATTACTGATAATTCTACAGCTTCTTCTACAGCTTCTTCTACAGCAGCAGATACAGATGCCTCTGCCAACAACTCAACTATTGTTAATCAAATAACATCAGGTGTTACTAATATAGCTGAATCTTTAGGTGGTACAGATGATACATCAACATCTAGCACAGATGATAATCCACTATATAAATTTTTATATTATGCTTTAAATGTTATAAATGGTAAATTAGGCTTTTTATGGGGTATGTATAAAGTAAATTATGGTGCTGGTGCTGGTGCTTCTACAGCTTCATTTAACTTGGAAGATAATATGATACCTCTTGGTTTTCTATTATTTGTATTAAGTATGTTGTTTTATTTTATTGATGTAACATCATAACATCATAAAATGACTTAAATAACTAAAAAATATCTATGCTAGATATATATATATACCTGTGTCTGAACTTATTGCTATATCTACCTATAAAATGCATTTTGCTAAAAAATGTGTTTGTGTAATTGCAAGTGTAATTGTTCTGTTAGCAATAGTATATCATTCAATGAATCCAATCCAGTCGTATAATCAAGTTAATTTTAAAGATGTTGGACCATACTATTCATTTGGTCCTGAAAATTCCGGTATGTATCTAATGGCTCAAAAGCATGCAGGGCAAGGTCTAAACCCAAATAATATGCAATTTCTTGAAACATTTACTGAAAGGCAAACTCCCCCTGTAACATCACGCCCAGCAAGAACAACAGTAGCAAGGACAACACGCCCGGCAAGGACAACAGTACCTATAACAACACACCCAGCAAGGACAACAGTACCTATAACAACACACCCAGCAAGGACAACAGTACCTATAACAACACGCCCAGCAAGAACAACAGTACCTATAACAACACGCCCGGCAAGAACAACAGTACCTATAACAACACGCCCGGCAAGGACAACAGTACCTATAACAACACGCCCAGCAAGGACAACAGTAGCAAGGACAACACACCCAGCAAGGACAACAGTACCTATAACAACACACCCAGCAAGGACAACAGTACCTATAACAACACGCCCAGCAAGAACAACAGTACCTATAACAACACGCCCGGCAAGGACAACAGTACCTATAACAACACGCCCAGCAAGGACAAAACCTCAAACTACATATGCATGGTCAACTGACTCTTATTCTTATAGTCCAGATCATCCTCCATCCACTTTTAGTCAAGATCAGCCTACATATAGTTATGCACATATCCTTTAAATGACTGGATGATTTATAATCATCCCTCATTTTACAGGAGTTCCTGCCTAAAACCCATCGGTTATATATAACCGATAGGCTTTTAAAGGATAGTAGAGCAACCATCTCTAACCTAACAGACTAATACTTTTACAAAGAATAACATTATTTTAGTTTTAATTTTTTATGTTAATATTTATATTTATATTTATTTGACAAATGATAAATATATAAATCTATTGTATAATTGACTATAATTGACTATACTTGACTATACTTAAATATGTCACAAAATCACTACGATACTACATTTCACGGTTTGTATGAGTGGCATAAAAATATGTTTGAAAAACTTGGTTGGATGATTTTAGCTAAAAGCCATGGCTATCATGATAAAACTAATTGCTATCTTAAAACTTGTAATCGTCTTAAAGAAGCTCTTATTGAAAAATTGACTGTATATACAGAGGCAGACAAAAAACTTGATTTAGAAGTACTTGTAAAAAATGTTAATATTTTATGCACTACAGCTAACCGAATGCTTAAACCCAGTAAAGCAAAAACACATAAACAACATCAATAAACAACATTAATATTTCTTTTAACATTTCTTTTAACATTTTATTTTTTTAGTTTTTTTTATATCAAATGTATATGCGTACATATAAGTATAAGTATACCTACAACATTTACAAAACTTAACGTTAATATAACAGTCAAACAATCTAGCAATCTAGCAATCTAGCAATCTAGCAAACTAAATATTATTTACAAATGTTTTCATCACTTACTAATACAAATCACCCCAATCAATCTATCCAACATAACCAACATAACCAACATAACCAACATAACCAACATAACCAACATAACCAACATAACCAACAACAACGGTTTAAATATACTACTATAAACTCTGCTCAGCCAGATATACTAGCAGAAAGCGAACAGATTGCCCCTGATTATTTACCTCCATTAACACGTATCAGAAATAATATAGTAATTATCAATAGCCAGGATCGCAATTGGTATACATATTCTACTAATATATCTAGCATCCCTTCTAGCATCCCTTCTAACATCCCTTTTAACACACCATATAATTTTTTAGTTAAACTAGGAGGATCACCAACTGATTCATCACTAACAGTTTCACATAACTACAAAAATATAATTAGCTTTAGTATTGATAAAATAATATTGCCAAATCGTATTTGCCAGAACCTTTACTCATCAAATATAGCCACACGCAGTAGTGACTACCCATATTTAACAGTGGTAATTGACGGTGTAAACTTTTCTAGCTATGGAACTAATCGCAATCTTAATGAAACAATTGGTGTCTTTACACCACTTATTCCTTTACCTAATACACTGGCAAACGTATCATATTTAGAATATAAAAATGCAAATTCACAACGTAAAGAATATTTTCCTATTCCAGAAGGTACATTATCAAACTTACAGTTTCACTTAAATGGTCCAACAGGAAATCCTATTTCTAACCTTACAGATGTTGCAAATATATATAGTATATTTACTAATAATTCAAATAGTGCAGTTTTGTCTGCAAATGACTATTTAACTGTTCAGACTAACCAGTACTTTACAAATAATGATTTCTGCAAAAATGATTTAATACAATTCCAAAACTATGCATATCGTAATGATAGCTATGATGAAAGTATAATATTTAATGATTATATTAATAGAGTCACCGGGCATTATGTAATTGGATTAGGAAAATCAAATAATGGCACTTTACTTTATAATCAATTACAAATTCAAATACCGGCACACTTATCAACATCTACTGGCAATCTAGAAGTTGAATCATGGTATTTATCTTTTCTTGAGAAAACTGGCAGTGAGATGGCAATACAGGATAAATCTGGCAAACTTATTAATACTAGCACACAATCACATTTATTATTAAATATAAAAACACTTGAAAAAAATAGTAACAATATGTTTCTAAAAGATATTATTTAGTGTATTCTAGAATAGTCTAGAGCAGTCTAAACTGTACTAGCGTGCAGTTTATTAATTTTTATACCTTTCCATAACTCAACTAAATTATAAAATCGGATATCATCACAAATTTTATTATACATAACTGTATGTAGTTCAAATTCATGTATTTTTTGAATAATTTCACAACGTGTTGAATATCCCATGATATATGGAAATACTATAGTACTAAATATTTCACCATCACGTAGTAAACGGATGTTATTGTAATCTTGATGTTGATGTTGATGCTGATTAATTAGTTTTAATAGATTAGTATATGGCTCCAATTCTTTCAATTTAATAAAACTAATCATATATTCCTTATCATCTATTGCAATAATTGGATAAAGTGCTGCTATTTGCGTAACTAAATTAAATAATTTTAGCCGTGTTGCAGTTTCAATTAGGATAGAAATATTTTTTTGCAATTTACCATCATTTTGTAAATGAAAATGCTCTAGCAGTTTATGTAAAGTATAGCCTTTAATATAATCATTTATAATTGAAAAGAATTTAACAGGCTCTAGATACTCTAGTGTATCTTTATATGAGTTGTATTTAGTACTATATTCATTAGTATCATAGTTAATAAGTATCGTAGAGGGTTCTAGCACTAGTAATTTATCAGCATCTATAAAATATATTATATTATTGATTTGTATACATCTGATTAACTGTTGGTGTTGATGTTGCTGATGGTGATGTTGCTGATGGTGTTGGCGTTGGTTTTGTTGGTTCTGTTGGCGTTGGTTTTGTTGGTTCTGTTGGTTCTGGTTGTCTTGTGATAGCTCTAGTTGAGTTGAGTATAGAAATTTACGATTAGCTAGTTTTTGTTTTTTAAATTTAAGTTTAGGATGTTGATTTACTAAATCAATTACTATTTCTTTAGTAAGTAAATTATCCTTAAAATGAGATGAACGTGGTGAGTTAGTTCCATTCTGTAAACGTTTATTAGGTGATGTAATCCAGGGATCTTCAATATGTAAAGTAGGTGTAGAAGTTACAGATCTAGATTTATCCATGTGGGACTGTTATACTGTTATACTGTTATAAGTTGTGTAACCGGTTTATATTTATTTTTTATTTGTTTAGTAATTCAATTTTGTAAATATTATCTAAAAATTAATATAAATTACAAATAAATATTAAAAAAACTGATATTGGTATCCTTTAACCGCCTAGGATTTTAAAAAATTCTAGTCTTGGTTATGCGGATAACGCCTGAAAACATAGTTTTCAGGCTGTATTACATCCATAACACCATCAGCTATATATAGCTGATAGGCGTTTAAGGGATAAATAGAAATTACTTCAATACAATTATAAATTATTTTAAAATATAAGCAAAAAATAAAAAATATAATTAGAATTGCATTACAGTATTGTAACACTTTTTATACTTAATTATCTACTTCAACCACTTCAGCCGCATCAGCCGCATCGCTTTTGTTTTTTGATTTTTTGCTAATAGTAACACTCCGATTAATTGATCGAGCAGGACGACCTTCAAATTGTTTAGGGTCTAGAGCCATATAGTCATAGAAATCATCCATATGTTTCTTATATTCACGTTCAAATACCTGTAAGTCTTCTTCCCACAGTATCTTATCAGTTTTAACATTAAGTATTTCTAATTCAGCTGTTTTTACATCTTTTTCTTTTAATAGTTCATCTACCTTTTCTTTAGTAAGACTATAAATAGGCATACCTACAAGGAAATCATATCCATTTGTATGTCCATCAACTTCATCACCTGGAATATCATCCAAACTAGTTAATACTTTACTCACCATTTTAGGATATTTCAACCGTTCAAGTTGCTTTACAACTTCTGATTTAGGAATATTTCGCACCTTAATAGCCTCTTTAATCACATCTAGAATAAAAGCGGCACGTGTTGAAATTAGGAGCACTTCACCCTTCAAAATCTTTATTAAATGCTTACGACGAAGCTCATAATAATGAATACGATAATCATAATAATATTGCAAAATATCTTCAACATTTTTAAAGTTATGAAGCTTATTATGCTCATCATATAAATTTTGTGTATTTTCACATGTAATTGATGTTGTTAAACCGAAAATCTTTTCTAGTTCATTAGTACCATTTTTATCATAGCCATCAAGTAATCTATTAAGAATATCGATTTCAAATGTAATTGTAAATTTAATTTGCGATTCAGAACATTCACTGTGATATGATTTAATTAAGCGGCCATTTATATCAGCATACTCAGCCCACTTGGGTTTTTTACTATCACCAATAGGTTTTTGTTTAGATTTAGCTGCAGATGTAGTTGCGCTTGTGCCTGTAGTACCTTTAGATGCAGCACTTTTCTTTCTGTCAGGTGCTATATCTGCTCTATAACCATTTTCATATGTATCTAACATATTTTTAAAATCTTGTGTCCAGCATCCAATAGGTAATTCAGATATTTCAATAGTTGAATTGTTAATAATCTGATATGTACCCTTAGTTAACCACCTATTTGGAGATAACCGTTTAATTGTACCTTTAAACCCACGATACCATGGATTCATAGGTATAATAGGCTTATCCGCCATTAAATGCCTAATATTTGCAACTATATCTATTGGGTTAAACTGTGGAATTTCAGTTGACCACCCTGTGCCAATACCAGTTGTACCATTTATCAGGATTACTGGGACGGTTGCCATATAGAAAACGGGTTCAATTGTCTGACCATCATCTATATTATACTTTAGTAGTTGCATATCATCCTTGTTAAATATAATATTAGTAATCTTAGAAAGATATGTATAAATATACCTTGGTGCTGCAGAATCTGCACCTGCAAGAATTCGCGAACCAAACTGGCCTTCTGGCATAAGTAAATTTACATTATTAGTACCAACATAATTTTGCGCCAAATTAATAATAGCACCATTTAAACTTGCTTCACCATGATGATATGCGCCGTGTTCACTTACATAACCTGCAAGCTGTGCCACTTTAATCTCATTTGTTAAGCCACGCTTAAAGCAACAATACATAATTTTACGCTGTGATGGTTTAAGACCATCAAAAATGCTAGGAATAGACCGGTGATTATCATATTCACTAAAATGTATTAAATCCTTGTTAACAAAGTCGCTAAATGTTACACGAGACTGGTTAATGTCTAGAATACTGTTTTCATCATATGTTTTGAGCCAAGCTTTCCTATCATCTGCACGTTTTTTGTTAAATGCTAAATCAATATTTGCGCCAGCATCATCATCCCAATGATAAGTAACAAGTTTAAAGTTTTTGAAATATTCTTTACCCTCTTGAGGTGTGCTAGAACCCAATCCCTTATAGTACTTGACTTCGTATCCACGTCCACCGTGATTTGCATCTAACCATTCATTAAATGCATTCATAGTATAAAAACACATTGCGTTAAGCTTACCGTTTTTAACACCTTTTTTCCAAGCTTTTACAATTGGAGTCAGCAAGCTAGTAACAAAGCCAGTAATCTTCATTAATGTAGTCCATTTTGATAGAAAGTTGATAATAAGCCCTTTGATATGTGATCCGTCAACATCAGAATCTGTCATAAGCATAATACGACCATATCGCAGAGAAGATACATTTTTATATTCAGCATCTTCCTGTAATCCTAAAATCTTTTTAATTTCACAGATTTCTTTGTTATTTGCAATTGTAGTGTCTTCTTTATCACGTATATTCATAAGCTTTCCCTTTAATGGGTAAACACCATACATATTATGACCATCTGTAATTACAGAGCGGCCTGCAATAGCCATTGCCTTAGCTGAATCACCTTCCGTTAAAATAAGAGTACATTGGTCGCCTTTTTTAGTTCCTGCCCAATTGGCATCATCCAGTTTTGCAATATCTAGAATACGGCGCTTCTTACTCCCATCAGTTTTCTTAAGGATTTGAGAATCGCGGAATTCACTTAATGCAAGTGCACGGTCCATAATACCACTTTCTGATAGTTTATCAACAAATGCATCTGGAACTATACATTCGCTGCCAAATTTGCTTGGTAATGTAGTAAGTGTTTCTTTTGTCTGCGAATCAAATGACGGATTCTCAATAGTAGCATTAATAAACACCATTAAATTATCGCGAATAAAGCTTTCTTTAACATCAATACGTTTTTTACGTTTAATGAGGTCAACCATTTTTTTAATAATTTGTTTAACTATATATTCTACGTGTTTGCCACCACGATGTGTATTGATACCATTAGCAAAGCTAATTTGTTGAAATGTAAAACTAGGAGTCATACAGGCACCAATTTCCCAGCGGTCATTAGGTTTGCAAGTCACTGTAAGGTGATCAGGTTCAAGGTAAAGTTTCATATAGTCGGAAAATGATTTCAAAGCAATTGGAACATCATTAAAGAATACACTTAGCTGGCCACGAGAGCAGGCAAACATATCAACTGTACGCTTTTCAATAAGCCGCTCTAGAGACTCAGATAAACCACTATCAGAATTTAACCTGGCATAATCGGGGATGAATGTGATACGTGTATATGAATCACCTCGGTAATTTGCTTCTATAACAGGAATGCCTTTAACGTCCATATTATTACTATACTCTTGAGTATAGCGCAGCTTACGGTGACGATCTATAGTTTCAATTACAAACTTAGTGCTGAAAATGTTTGTAAGCTTAGCACCATATCCATTTTTACCACCAGTAATTTTCTTTTCAGTTTTATTGTAGTTGCCAGATGTAAGGAGCTTTCCAAAAATCATTTCAGGAATATAAATTTGCTCCTTAGGATGAATTGCAATATCAATACCTTCACCATCATTCATAATACTAATTTCACCAGTTTTGCGATTTGTTGATACTTTAAGATATGTCACCTTTTTAAGATGTTTTCCATCAACTGAATTGCGCTGATTAACACGGTTCATATTATCAAATGCATTAACAAGAATTTCTTCAATAATACTGCGGAGACCTGGAACATATTCAACTTCTTTATTAACAATTTGAAAATTAACTTTATTTTTACGTACTATTTTAATAGTGTTAGCATTACTGATAGCAGTATCACCTTCAATAGATTCATTACCACTAGCATCAGCATTAGCATCACCATTGGCATCACCATTGGCATCACCATTGGCACCAGCATCACCACTGGCATCACCACTGGCATCAGTACTAGCAGCAATATCATTATTATGTACAATAGTCCAAATAAAAGTTTTTTCAGGTTCAATACTGCCAATATATGTATCAGGTAAATCGCGAATATGCTCAAGCTGTGTTTTACTACCCCATTTAAGAGCTAATTCTTCATCATTATCAATATTATTATTTAATTCTTCATCAGTTAAGTGTTCACTATTTATAGGGTTTACTGCTTTTACTGCTTTTACTGCTTTTACTGCTTTTTCTTTTTTATCTTGTTTATCTTTAATATTTACAGTTTTCTTAGAAATAACTTGCATTTTAGTTTCATCCATAACAATATCCCTTAACAAATTAGCCATGTTGAATTGTATTTATAAAAATTATAGAAACTATAGTAAATATATGTAAATGTATTTAAATTGATTTAAATTGTATTTATTTCAATTTTATATGAATAAAAATTTATTACATGATGAGGATATTGCTAATACATTGACAACACATTGACAACACATTGACAACACATTGACAACACAATGATAACAAAATATATAATTTAATAGTAATTAGAGTAATTAGAGTAATTAGAGTAATTAAAATAATTATGGCAATAGCAAAACATACAAAAAACATAACTAAACATATAACAAAAAACATAACTAAACACACAAACCAAAAAGTAAAAATAAATAGAAAAGATCCTAAACAACTACCTTTTAAAGGTATTGAATTTATTCTTTTAGTTAATATATTATTTAATCAATATTTGCAATTAAAAAAACAAGGTGTAACACCTAGTAAAATAAAAACTACAATAATTGCAACTTTAAAACTCATTAGAAAAAATAATAAATCAATTAAATCCACAACTACTGATAAAGAATTAGACCATATATATACTCTTATTTCTACAACAGTTAATGAATTTTCAAAGGCTAGTAATAAAGCAGTATTATCATTATCACATGTAAAAAATACAAAATATGTAGGTGGTTTTTACTTTAAAAATATAGAAGAAAAGGGTGATAAACCAATAACTGGTTCAGATATTACAAGGCTCCTTGATGAAGTACAGGATTTAATTTATAATATGAAATATACTGAAGAAGGTGCATTTTTGCAAGATGTTGATGTATTAATTAGTATGCTTCGTGGCGATGTGTCACAATTTAAACAATATCTTACTTGGCGAATTTTTCCTAAGTATTACCAAGTTACACCACCATTTATTAAATGGGATGCATTTCAAAAAGCTATGGATACTAAAAAATATGAAGATATACCTGATTATTTGCTTGCATATCAAAAATACCTACGTTCTAGAGATGAACATTTAGTTGAAAAAGGTGAAAAGAGTCCTAATATACTTAATCGTGGGTTATATACTGGTTTTTATGATAAACTTGCAAATAGTTTAGATAAAAACATATTAGCATATCAACAGGTACGTCGCAAAATAAATCTTGATTTACGACCTGTATCATTTTCTGTTTAGTTAAAAAAATATTATATATAGTTATATATAGTTATATACTTATATACTTACAATGGATCCAATATTAGGAGTTATTCTAACAATTATTGTAATTATAATTATATTTAAATTTGTTAGCATTAATATTTCTTCAACTAATAGCAACAATAGTTATAGTTCAAACAGCAATTTACAAATGCGCTCACAATCACCCCAATATTTTAATTATGCTAATGTTCCTCAACCTATATTATCTAAATCTGATACACAAATTGCAAATAAATTAAGTTTAAATGACTTAACTGATGATTATCACAAGCAGTTTTACTTACCACCATATTAAAATATGCGCAAATATTTTATGTTATGTTTTATGTTTTATGTTTTATGTTTTTTTTTAGTATCCTTTAAACTTTGAAAAAATTATAACAGTAAATTATAAAAGTAAATTATAACAGTAACCACAAATATAAACATACATACATATAAACACGAATGGGCAATTTTATACCTACTACAACTCCTGGTGTAACAGTTACAGTTCCAACAACAACTGTAGCACCAACTGAGCCACCCCGTGTATATGTGCCTCCACCTACTACATATACACCTACTAACCCAAATCCACAATATAATGAATGTAAACCGCCAGATAATTCTATAGGTCTTAATAATACCGACTGTAATATATTAACAAATTGCATTTATGCTGCAAATTCCTGTTATAAACTAAATTTTGATAATATTGGATTGTTAGATAGTACAACTATAACCTGTCATACAAATCGTAATAAAGATGCCAGCTATACTTTACAATTTCAAGCTGTTAAAACAGGTATAATCTATATAATTAAAAAACTTGCTTTTGTTGTTAATGATATTGATAATACTGATGATGAAAATGGTAATGGCATATTAGCTGCTACATATCTTAATATTGATATGAAAAATCCATTAGATAAAGAAAAAGTACTACTTATTGACAGTAATGGAACATTAAATTTTACTTTAAAAATTACAGGTGGAACAGGTACATATAACTTTGATTTTATTACAATTACACTTACTGATGTAAATAATCGCACAATTACCTTATCTAATACAAGTAATGTTAATACAATTTATAATGTAACTTCATTAACTGCTATGCGCAATAAAATGGTTAAAGTTAACTATGATCCTAGCATTGCTCAAAAAGCACAACTATTAGATACGCAAAATCAGAGTAATATTAATAATATTGTAAAGAAAATGTAAAGAAAATGTAAAGAAAATGTAAAAATTTCAGAATAATAAATATTGTAATATTGTAATAGCATTGTAATAGCATTGTAATAGCATTGTAATAGCATTGTAATAGCATTGTATTATATTATAGTATCATTATCATAATAACTAATATGTCAAATATTCTAGAGCAACCTCTTACTGATTTAAATATACTACCTTATTCACTAGCTGCAACAGATAATGAAATTGCAAATGCCCGCTATACACTATATAAGTTAAAGCAGGCAAAAAATTTATTACAACATCAAGAAAGCTTTAAAAATACAGAAAAACGCAGTACATTTGCAGATATTTCTCAAGCTTCATATATGCCTCCATTACTTGGTCCAGATTCATCTACAAACTTTATAATATCAGAACGTACAGCTCCTGATGCTAATACATACATAAAACCATTTAACAATACTGTTGGCTTAATGGATGATTCATTAAATATGCAAAAAACTGCTTTTGCTATATTTTTAAAGTTACAAAATGATAAACTTAACAATTTAAATAAACAACTTACTAAACTTGAAAAGCAAAAACAAGAACTTAATACAAGTAAAAAATCATATCCAATTAAATCTATTAAAAATATAGCATATCCAATTACAATAAATGTAGATGAGTATACATCAGATGGTATATCAACTTGCAACTATGAGGTACCATATACACAGTTGCATCAGTCAGGTTCACCAAGTGATACATGTATGTCTGTTGATAATTCATCTAGCAACTATTATCTTTTATATGGGAATAGAGGATGCTTAAGTTATGATAATCCTAAAAGTAACTATACATTCCAACCCTGCAATGCAAATGATACAATGCAACAATTTTTTGTTAATCCTGTGAATAATCTATGTGACTATAATAATTTTACAAGTGATACACTAAAATCAGCTTCATCAATTAAAATGGGTTTTAATGTTATTACACCAAGCACAAATGATAAACAATGTTTAACTACATATCCAGATAGTAGAGTTACTATTGAGCCATGCACACTTTCAAATAATCAACGGTTTCATACATATAATAAAAATATTCTATAGTTTATATTCTATAGTTTATATTCTATAGTTTATATGCTATAGATTATACGCTATCCTTTACAACTATCTCTATTTTACTTTTTACTTTTTACTTTTTACTTTTTATATTTTTAATTAACATCTTCAACTTTATTTTCTTACTAAAATAATAAGTAATAGAAATAATTAATAAAATTAATTAATAGTAATAATAACTTAGTATGATTACTAAAAAAAATAAAAAATATGCAGAGCTAGATAGTATATTTAGTAAAAAAAATAAAAAAAGTACACCTTATAAACATTATAATCATAAAAAACATAAAAAACATACTAATTATAAAAAACATGTTACTCAAAGATGTAAACAAAAATGCACATTACGTGCACAAGTAGGCGGTGTTGTTGATGATGACTTTGAAGATGTACGTACAAACATTCTTGCTCTTACTGAAATTAAATTTAATTATTATGTTAATATAATTATATATACTTCGGAAGATCAAAAAATATTTTATAACTTATTTTCATATGATAGTTATACAAAGTCAAAAGCAATTATTGAAAAATTTTATGATTATCTCGTTGCGAATCCAGAACGAACTTTCTCTAGGGTAAATATTGAGTTTTTACGAAAATTATCTGATAAAAAACTGACAAAAATTTGCTTAGGTTTATTATATATTATGATCAGGCATTATATTATTGTTGACAAACATAATAAATCAGTTACTAGTCCTGGTAATCCACAAAGCAATTCGTTAAACAGTAATTTTGTTTCAAAATTTATTAAATATTTAAGAACAATACAAAAAGTAGAACCTACAGATGACATTTTTAGAATAATAAATAAAAATATTACAGCAATAGTTAATGGATCTTATAATGAAGCCTTTAAAAATTTTAAAAATACGATAATTGTTATATTAAATAAAATTATGGATAACATTAAAAATAAAGACACATGGGCTAAAGAAGAAGTTGCAAAGCAAATTAAAGCTGAAACAGAAATGCTTGAACGGGAATTAGTAGCAATTAAACAGGCACAAGCAGCTAGTAAAAAGAAATGTGAAACTGAACAAGCCTTAGCAAAGGCACAACATAAACAATTCAGCAGAGACTGTGATGCAGAATCAAGCGGTGAAAATGCAATGAATACTACAAATACTACAAATACGATATCTACATATGAAGCAGATGATACCTGTACCATCAAAAATGATGAAATGTTAGCATATACTAATAATTTTTTAATAAGTACTTCAGCAGAACAGTTAAGTATAATTAATGATATAAACTTTTGGAAAAAGTTTAAAAAAATGGGCTATGAGTTGGAGAGTGCATGTAAAGATTATCATCAGGGAGAAAATTTAGAAATGTCAGGTGGGAGTAATCCTCGGAGTAGACCTAGATCTGTGTCTCAGCATAACTTTAGGTCTGAATCTGGGACTAATTTTAGCTCTAACCTTATACATAGCTTTGGGCATAGGTCTAGGCTCGGGTCTAGTGCTAGCTCTATCATTGGGTCTAACCAGGGAAGTACTATAAGTAATGATGAGACTAATTACGATTTTACAGAACAGATAGCTAATGCCGAAAAAGCATGTAAATCTATTAGAAATGACGACGCAAAAGTTCATTTGGTAACAAAATTAATGCGTTCAATACAGAATACATTGAGTTATCAAAAGAGTATAAGCCAAATGTTAAATTTTATTGAAACATTTAAAAATAATAAAAATAAAAAATATGAGATAAAACAAATATCATTTTACAAGGATTTTAAAAAATATTTTATGAAATTACATAAAAATGTGGTGGGAATTAACGAAATACAATCTAATTTTGATAAATTGAATACAAGCTCTAGTATTGCTGATGTTGAACTTGTAATGAACTATATAAAAACTGCCATAGTAGAGCATAGAACACATAATGAGCAGCAGCTTATTACTGCAAATTATAGAAGACAAAGAACTAGCAGTGCATCCAGTTTACCCGGTTCATTACATTTCCACAGAGAAGGATCAATTAATCCTTTTAACCATAGTCGTGAACATAGAACTGCTCAAGTCAGTAAAAATGCATCTACAGAAAATAGCGGGATGCTCTATGGTAGTCCACAAAGTATGCATTTAATAAACACACAAAACGGTAGTACTTCCGCAGTTCTAGCACAAACTGCAGCCACACAACAAACTGCAAAAAAAACAGCCAAAGAGGCATTAGCAAAAACAACACAATCAACCAATAAGGCAGCAGCGGTATTAGCAGCCGAAGAGGCAGCAAAACAAACACAATCAACCAATGAGGCAGCAGCAAAACAAAAACAATCAACCAATGATGCAGCAGCAAAACAAAACAAATCAGCCAATGATGCAGCAGCAGCAGCAGCAGCAGCAGCAGCAGCAGCAAAACAAAAACAATCAACCAATGAGGCAGCAGCGGTATTAGCAGCCCAAGAGGCAACAGCAAAAAAATCAGCCGAAGAGGCAACAGCAAAAAAATCAGCCGAAGAGGCAACAGCAAAAAAATTAGCCAATGAGGCAACAGCAAAAAAATCAGCCAATGAGGTAACAGCAAAACTAGCAGCAGAGATAGACGCACTAAAACAAAAATTACAAACAGCACGAACTAAACCATTCGTAAGTAATATAGGTAAACAAGCAGCTAGAATAGGTGAATTAAAATTACCTACTAATCTAAGATCAAACGCTGACAAAGAAATAAGACCAAATGCTGACAAAGAAACAAGACCAAATGCTGACAAAGAAACAGAAATTACAGCTATAAGACAAAATGCTAATGGACGAGCAAAACAACAAAAAATCATTGAAGAACTTGAATCTGCGATTCGCATTGCAGAACAGAAATATCAAGAACATAAAACTGCATTACCACCATCATCATTAAATATAGGCTTACTACAACAAAACAACCCTGCATTTGAAGTACTTCATGGTCTTAATACTAGGGTCGCGGACATCAAGGGTGGCCACAGATGTAATTCAAAACGTAATTCAACACGTAATTCAAAACATAATTCAAAACATAAAAAAAATTCTAAAAAATAAAAAATATAAGATCATCTAGATCATAATAAATTTACAATCAATTCTACTTTTTACAATATTTTAACTTAAACGTTATTTCAAATGAAATATTTAAACCTATAAAAGTGCAAATAATATAACTAATTAACTAATCAATTTTCATAAAGCTAAAATAACTAACTATAAATGTGTGGAATATTTGCATTAATTTCTAATAAATCTATCTCTAATAATACAAAAATTAAAAAATATGCACTTAGCATGTCAGCTAAATTACGACACCGTGGTCCTGATGGCACTGGATATATTCAAACAAACCATGGATGTTTTGCACATGAGCGCCTATCTATAATTGACCCAAATGGTGGTAATCAACCACTTTATTATTATTCAAAAGATAAAAATCTTATTCTCTGTGTTAATGGCGAAATATTTAATTATAAAAAGTTGCGTGAGCAATATAATACATATCCGTATGCAACTGGCAGTGACTGTGAATCAATTTTAGCATTATATGAATATAATACTACTACCACCACCACCAACACCAATACTAACACAACCAACACCACCAGCACCACTATTCCAGGTATACTTATCCACACAGAAATTGTTGCTCTTCTTGGACAATTAGATGGTCAGTTTTCTTTTATACTACACGACACTCTTACAAACATGGTATTTGTTGCGCGAGATCCTTATGGTATCACACAACTCTATTATGGTTTAGATAAGTATGGTAATATTCACATTGCTAGCGAACTAAAAGCACTGGTAAAATGCATATCAATTGAGGTAATGCCTTCTGGAGCATATCTTTATTTCAATGCAACCCATCCTATTATAAATCCAATAAACTATTTTGCACAGACTAAAGGAGGTTCTTGGCTAGATTCCCCTGGAGACCTACTTGCATGTGCGAGAGCGCCTATTTATAATTCATCACACCCACACCCCAATAACATTCAATATTCCTATGCACCACAACCTATTCTTAATGCAGATGAAGAAACACTTTTACTAGAACAAATTCGCAATACACTTGAATCTGCAGTTGCAAAGCGCCTAATGACAGATGTACCATTTGGTGTCTGTTTAAGTGGAGGTTTGGATTCATCACTTATTGCAGCGATTACTATGAGATATATGAGGGCACACCCTGAACAATATGGGGCCAATCCTCAACTACATACATTTAGCATTGGTATTAAGGACGAATCGACCGATTTAATTTATGCAAGGGAAGTTGCTAAGCATATTGGTTCTATACATCATGAAATTTACTTTACACCAGAAGAAGCTCTTAATGCTCTAGATGATGTTATTTACCACACTGAAAGCGCAGATATTACAACAACACGCGCGAGCATTTGCAATTATCTTTTAGCCAGAAAAATTCAATCATTTGGGATTAAAATGGTTTTAAGCGGTGAAGGGGCCGATGAGATTCTAGGTGGTTATTTATATTTTCACCAAGCTCCTAATGATAAAGAACATCAACTAGAGTGCAAAATGCGAGTTATGGATCTGGGATATTTTGATTGCCTACGAACCGATAAATCACTATTAGCTAATAGTGTTGAAGGTCGCTATCCTTTTTTAGATGTAAATTTTGTTAAACTATGCATTAATATTAATAAAGATGTAAAATGCCAAAAAGGTATTGAAAAATATATTCTCCGTAAAGCATTTGATTTAAAAGATAATTCTGGTCGACAAATATATTTACCTGAAAGTGTTTTATATCGGCAAAAATGCCAGTTTAGCAATTGTGGAAGTAATCACTGTGAAACTTTAAAACAATATGCTGAGAGTGAAGTTACTGACAAATTTTTAATTGCATATGAAAACAGGACTATTTTATATCCAGTAAATACGCCACCTACTATGGAAGCATTTTACTATCGTCAAATATTTGAATCAATGTTTCCGGGGCATGGAAATGTATATAAATATTGGATACCAAATACTAGTTGGGCAAATGTATCTGCAGATCCAAGTGGATTATGTCAAACCTCTTATAGAGCAAATGAACAATATCTTAATGTGTGATAATAGATTTTTTTTTATTTTATTTATTTTATTTTTTCATTTTTTATTTTTTATTTTTTATTTATTAAAAATAAATAAAATTATTAAGGTAATATGACAATACGAAAAAGTTATGTATCTAAAAGGACACGCAATTATCTTAAATCTATTTCAAAATATAATCCAAAAGTTAAATCTATTAATGGTAAACGAATACATATAAAACATTTACACCCTCGCACATTAAAAAACTTAAAACATATAAAATTATTGAGCAATTTACATAAAGGTGGTACAAAATTAAATATACCACCACAAATAATACAAACAACGATACAAACACAACAACCATTACTTAATTCACCTTTATTAATATCATATAATGGGATTACTATTAATTCCTATAAATTCAATAAATTCAATAAACCGCAAATTCTCACACAATTTGAAGCAAGTATGATCCCGCATATAATAATTTCTGCACAAGGCAAAACACTTTTATTATTATATGATCCAGATGCACCAAATGGTGAAGAATCTCCAAGTAACAATAAACCATTTATGCATATGGCAGCAATATATGATAATGGCAAACTATCCAAAACATTAGTAAACTATATGGGACCATCACCACCTGCAGGTACACATAATTATATATTTAAGTTATTTAGCTTGTTAGGAATAGATACACAAACACAAATAACACTGCCAGAAGGCAAACCATCTTTTGATTACTATGAAAATATTAGCAAAAGTATAAAAAAATTAAAAAATGTAAAACTAATTGGACAGCTATCATTCAAAGTTAAAGCACAAACTTAACTACATACTTAACCAACTACTTAGTTTTTGTAAAATAGGTTTTATATATTTCCAGTCTTGCCACTTTTGCCACTCTTGCCAGTCTTGCCATTTAGTATACCAAACTGTACTTTGCTTTTCATTATTTTCAGACATACCAACTGCACCAACTGCACCTGACATACCAACTGCACCTGACATACCAACTGCACCTGACACACCAGATACATTACTTGACATATATGATGTATCATGCAATGTATTATTACATGGTTGCTCAATATATGATAGATGAATAACATTTGTATCTACTAATTTTCCATTTAATTTATTAATTAAGTATCTAGCAGTGTTATTATTTTTTATATTAATTAAATAAGTATCACTAGCAATTTGCAGTACATTAACTATATCATTTGAATCTGCAAAATTAGTTAATGTATCATATATATGATGGGGTGTAATATCTTCAATATGATTTGTTTCAGATAATGTACCTGATATAGGGACATTTGACATAATTACATTATAGTCAGTTTGCACATAAATATTATGCACTATTGTGCCAAGTGTTTTGTTCAAATTATCATAATATTTTGCAAGTTCTTTCTTCTTTGCAAGGATTTTATCTTTTGTAATATGCTGTTGTATATTGTACATTTCCTGTGTATTAGTTTGTGTATGTGTGTTTTGTATATTTGCTGTAGTATATTCTAGTTCATCTAAAAGTTTAGATGTTGATGTTTTATTATAATCAAGTGTTGGAAACTCATTAGTATCATATAGTTTGTCACACAGTTTTATAATGTCAAGTTTTTTTTGAATCTTTTTGTTTAATTTGAGTTTTAAGTTAAGTATAGTATCTGTATCTAGAGCAGTGTTTAAAGCAGTGCTTAAAGCAGTGTCTAGAATAGTATCTATATTTCCCTCAACTTCATTAAGTAATTTAATGAATTTAACCCTAGATGAGTTTGCAATATATGAGCTCTCAATAGTCATTATATTATAGTGCACAGCGAACAGTATACAGCACACTATACGTATCTAGAGTAGTGTTTAACAAGAAGATTTGCTTAAATGTAAATGTTAAGCTGTTTATTTATAAAATAGAAAAAATTAAACGATATTTACTCCTCATAACTAATTACACTATAGCCAGCATTATCACGCTTTAAATAAATATGCTTATCACAATGTTCTTTAATAGCTGTTAAATGGCTAATAGTTATAATAAAATCAAACTTGGTTTTTAAAAACTCCATAATTATGCTTACATTATTAATATTATGTGTATCGAAACATGACCATCCTTCATCAATAGCCAGGAAATTAAGCTTAGGGAGATTTGATAAATCTAGCAGTGCTATGCGAATTGCTAGGCTTGATATGAACCTTTCAAAGCCACTTGCATTATTTATAATAATTTGACCATTTCGATATGATGATCTCTTTAAAAATATATCAATCTTGTTATCACTCATATCAAAAGTTACAGTAAAATTAGTAACAATGCTAAGCATATCATTAACCTTACGCTCTAAAACAGGCTTTATCTTATCTAGCAGTATATATGGTAGCTGTTTAAGTGCATTTTTATAGTGCTCCCATAATTTAACTATCTGTTCAAGATCTTTATATTCTTTATGATCCTTACGATATTGATTCAATTGAGCAGCATATTTAGAAAGCGCCATTTGCTCTATATTATATTTGCGCTCTACAGCATCATATACTGCCTCTACTTCCTTTGCAGATTGCCGTAATTCTTCAATATCTTCATTTATCACATTATTTGCATTAATTACATCTGCTAGAGCCTCATATCTCTCTATTGTTTTATTTAATTTTTCAATATCCATCTCAATAGGTTTTAATTTAAGAGTTTGCATTTCAATACGTTGTTTAAGGTCATTAGCATGTTGTAATTTTTCTATTTTTTGAGTAATAGATTCAAGTTTGCGGTCATATTTAACGTGTTCGGCAACAGTTTCATCCACTTGCGTATCAATTTTCGCATTATGTTTAAGGTTTATAATATCTAGCTTAGCAGTTTCAAGTGATTTATCTAATGTTATACATTTAGTTTCTAATTGCTTAATTTGGACTTCAATTGTTTTAATATTTATAAGCTCTTTTTTAATTCTAATATTTTCAAGTTCTAGAAGGTTAAGCTCATTTTCTAAAGTTTCAATTTCCTGTTGAGTTTTAACATTCATTGTTTGATAATCAATCAAACCTTTAGTAAAATAATAGTCACTAGCTAAAGCCTCATATTCATTTTCACCATCACTATTGCGAAAACACTTAACGCAATTTGATAAAAGTTTTGCCCGTAATTGTGGCATTTCCCCGCTCTTTAAAGCAATATGTTTATTTAATTTAGCAGGCAGATCACACTCTTCACTTAACAAGCGTTCTAGCTCAGCAATTTGCACCATATTTAAACCTATTTTATCTGATGATAAACTTATATTGTCAATTTGCACTTTTAGTTTAGATATTGTTAGTTTATTAGTCTTCATTGTTTCATCATATGTAATAAGTAATTGTTCCAAATCATTTGCAGACTTATTACTATTAAACACTGATTTTCGCAATTTATATAAGTCCAACTTGTCTTTATGTAAATTCTTAATAGTCTGGGATACTGCCTTACTTTTAACAGTTAATTTACTAATTCTGTCGGCAATAGTCACATGTGGTAGTGCATCTGTAGCATTACTTGCATTACTTGCATCACTTGCATCACCAACATCACCAACATCACACTTAGCATACTTACCATTTAACTCATGTATAGTTATTTTAATCTTTTCTAAATCATTAACACGATCATTACGCTGTTTAACAATATCTTTATATACAAAACTATTATTTTCCTTTATAAATACTGTACATTCAGTATTAAGTTCAGCATTTTTAGAAATAATTTGCTCATTGATATTACGAATATTATCTTTTGCACTTTGCTTATCAATTATAATAGATTGAATAATGCTAAGTGATTTATTATGTGCATCATTTATTTTAGTCAATTCTTCTTGATTGAGTTTTCTTTGTAAATGGTCAAGAACAGTTTTATTACTTGTATAGTTAGAATTAGCTAATCGACATAGTTCATCAATAATTTCAAACCTCATTATACGTGATAGTTCACGACGTCTTTCAGTATTACTAGAATCAATAAAACAACAATTGTCATTTTGTATAGAAAAACTTGTGTTAATTATATCTTCATAGTAACCAAAATACTCAGCTATTTTTTTCTTAGTATCAGGTTGTTTAGTCTCATCTAGACACTCTTTAATATGTGTAGTGTCATTAACACGTGTAAATGATACATTTTGCGTCACACTTTTAGCATTACGTGTGCCAGATTTAAAAATTATATATGTCCATTGACCTAATGCAATTTCCATCTTAATCTTATAATGATCGCGATTTATATTAATAATATCCTTAACATTACCTTTACCAGAAAATGTGTCAAATAATGCAAATATTATAATTTCTAGAATAGATGACTTTCCCATGTGATTTGGTGCAATAATTCCAACGACACCTTTAAAATTTGTAAACTCAATTACATTATTAGCACCATATGAAAATAAATTGCTAAACTCAATTCTTTTAATACTATAATGACCTGCATGGTTAGTAATCCGATTGCGAAATTCATCACCAATTTGTTGGTTTTGAGTAATATTTAGTTGGCGAATTGTAGAGAGGTCATCATCTGTAAGTTTAGGTGATGCTGTTGCATTTAAATATTCAACTATATACTTATTTTGCAAATCTGGTGATGTAATGTCAATCTGTGTTTTTTGTTTTTTATTTTTTTTGCCATTGCCATTATCATTATCATTAGCCCCATTAGACCCACCATCCTCGCCATCTTCACCATCCTCGCCATCTTCGCCATCCCCGCCATCCTCGCAATCACTATCTACACCATTAAAGTGTAGCTCTTCACTATTTTGATATGAATATTCTAAAATAGTATGATTTCCTTTTATAAGTGTAATATAATCATTTACATAGCTTTCAAGAGTATTTTTATAGAGAATACGGAGCCGAATATTTTTAGATAATGTGCATGCAGGATTATGTTTACCATTTTCTAGCATACAGCAATGATCTGCCTTTTTATTATCAATATTTATAACAACATATGACCACGCATTTGGAATTTCCACAAATTGTCCATCACACTCAGTTACACGCCATTTAATAAGTCCATGGTGATTAATACTTTCCCCAATATTTTGTTGAATAAGAGAACCTGCATAGGCAATATTAGTTGATTGTTTGCTTGTGGTATTGGTGGCATTGATTTCCATAATTTCAGTAATTTCAGTAATTTCAGTAATTTTAGCAGTATTACGTGTTTCTAGAAACTGATGTTTATGTATATCTCCTAATAATGTAATATCATAGTTTGCAAATGTAGATGGTGTTATAGTTTTATTATTTTTTGCATTTACATCATCTTGTACAGGAATTCCATTAAAATATACTGCACCATTTACACGACCATGATATAACATAATATGTCGCAATCCAGGTGCTGTAGTATCATATACAACCTGCGATGGATCAATAATCTTATAGTCAAATACACTTGCATGATAAAACATAAGATTAGAAAGTTTATAAACACCAGTTTGAGATAGATAATAGACTGGGTATGTAGTAGCTAAATCAGCAATAATAGGCGTAATGCTATCTAATCGATCTATATTATTTATATTAATATCATGATTACCAGGAATAATAACAATCGGCATAATAGTGGCAATGGTTTTGATAAGTGTATATGTTACTTGTATACATTCAGGTGATAGATCACTTTTGCTGTGAAGTATATCTCCGGTAATAACTGCAATTAATGGTATGTTTGTATTTTGGGACTCCGGAATTTTATATAAAACTTTTTCAGCTCTAAGATATTTATATAATTTATCAAATACCTGCTTATATTCTTCGTGTCTGCGAAATAACTGTATATGAATATCACTAAAATGATAAAGTTGAGTTATCTGTGTTAAATATGAAGGTTCAAGTATATTAGGAACTATTATATTCGCATTTGCATTTGTATTTGTTATCTTTTCATTTTTTTTAGTTTCAGTTTCAGTTTCAGTAGTTTTATTAATTAGTTCTTCACGCCTATCTTCAATAGCAAACTTATCATTATTATTTAAAATAGTAGTAGTTATGTTTGTAGAGTAATTATTTTTGACAGCTTTGTCACCTTTGTCAGCTTTGTCAGCTTTCTTGCTATTTAAAATTATATTTTCCTGTTGAATTTCTAGCAATGATACATAGTTATTAATATTAATAGGTACAATTGATAATAATTGTTCATCAATACTTGGTATACTTGGTATACTTAGTGTATTGATTACAGACATTGCTGGCGCTGACATTGCTGGCGCTGACACTGATGTTGCCACCTCTAAATTACTATTTTTTGGTTTTCTACCACGTTTTTGTGGTATTTTATCTATATTCAATGTTTGGTCAATAACAGGAGAGGATATTATTGCTTTTGCTTTGCGTCGTATAGTTTTAGGTTTAGTTATTTCTGGCTGGTTTGCCTGATCTATCTGATCTGCCATTCTATACAGAAATAACTATACAATGCACTTATTAACTATATTAACTATATTAACTATATTAACTATATCTAGATAGTTTTAAGTTTATAAAATGAAAAATAAAATGAAAAATAAAGAAAACATCTAAATATATAAAATAAAAGTATTAGCGGCCTTGTAATGTACGTATATCATTAATTAAATCACTAAAAGATGACCAACCACTACCCATAAATTTAACAGCATTAACACACACAAAAATATCTATAACTGCAATGCCTAGGCTTGTTTGACGCAAATATATTGAGGGTTCTATAAATTTAATCCCTTTTATACGATTCTTATATCTAGCATAGAACTTATCTTGCGTAGCACGATTATCTGTTGCAATATAAAGATTTATATTTGGATTATCATCAATAAATTTAATAAAATCTTCGTCACTTGTATATTTATTATTTTGTTTAGCATCTACACTATGGTCGGTGCGCCTAATATGCACTGCAATATATGGTTCATTTAAAGCAAATGCAAAACGTTGAGTAAGTTCTGATGCATACCACGGATTATATTTAGGCAATGGTTTTAATTCAGCATACATTAATGGTGTATTTGTTTCACTATATGCATCAAAACCTATATAAGCAATATCCGTCTTATCAGCCTTATCAGCAATATTTAAATTATTTATAGAATTTATAAAATTTAAACCATTAACAGGTTGAAATAGTTCTAAAAAATGTTGAGGGCATGCATCGGTAGGCTGCCAAAATACATTTAAAACTTTGTTTTCAGATTTAGCCTTTAATAAATATGAAAATGTAACACGTAACATATTACATAATCCACCTGTTGTTACAACTGTAATAGCCATTATATTTATGTATATTTATGTATATGTAGTTTTACATGCAATTTTTATATTTATATTTTTAACATTTCTAAATATAAAAATTGATTTACATTTACATTTACAATTATTAATTTTAAAGAATACTGAATACAGAAATACTAATATATTAGGTAAATGACTACTATGATTATAAATAGGCCAACTAACCCAACTAACCCAACTAACTCAAATAACCCAGATAAATTATTTGATGTATGTCAAAACTTTATAGGTTTACATACTTGCAAGATTACTGAAGCTTATAATTATGCAATGGAAATGTCACAGTATTCAGAGCTTAACCAGAAGCATGGATCAAGCTTTATATGTGAAAATGGTGAGCTAGTAGTTGGATATAATCATTATGAGGTTTATAAAAGGCGTCCTTGTGTTAGTATACATGCTGAAGAAGATGCAATTAATAACTTTATATTAATTCATCAATTGCGTGGATATAGTGATAGGAATATACGCAAGCGTTTGAAGAAGTCAATATTGCTTACTGTACGCTCTAAGAATGGATGTCCAGGATTATCAGCACCTTGTAAGAATTGCTTGATATTGATTAAGTACTATGGTATAAAGCAAATAATATATAGCATAGATGCAAATCACAAGATATTATTGCAAAAGACTAAGAATTTAAATAGTAGCCGGCCTAGTAGTGGTCAACGCTGGTTGGTACACACGCCATGGATAGATACACGATAGTGTATTTAAGTGTTTAAGTGTTTAAGTGTTTGAATTTTTAATGATATTTTTAATGATATTTTTGATTTTATTTTTGTTTTTTATGTAAATAAAAATGCATATATCATAAGAATACACACTATGCTCAAGAAAACAAAGAAGATTTATAGTGCACAGGTTCTAGACAAGCAAAAAACTAACACTAAACAAATAAAATCTAAACAAACAAAAACGAAACAAACACAAATTACTAGTAAAAATAATTTAATTATTAATGTGCTCAGTACTGTAAAAAATTACTATAATAGTATTCAAAATAGTATTCGTATAAATGTATATGCTAGAGCTATTTATCAATTAAAACATTGGCCATATAAAATTACAAGTGGTGATGATGTTAAACATTTAATTGGTATTGGCAAAGGTATAGTTGACAAAATTGATACAATATTAAAAACTGGTACTCTACCAATTATAAAGGAGAAAAAGTTAAGTATTATTAATAATGGTGATGGTAATGGTAGTGACGGTAAACATCTAAATAATTTAACAAACATCCTTGGCTTTGGGGAAAAGTTTATTGCAAAACTGAAAAATGACTTTGCCATTAATACAATTGCCGATTTAGAAAACTATATACAAAGCCATAAAAATAATAGTCAAATTTCTCTTAATCGGCAACAATATATTGGCATTAAATGGTATACAGACTTGGCACAACCAATTCCCCGTAATGAAGCACTTGCCTTTTATAATAAATTATTAATTGCACCATCACTCATCACTTTAATCAATAAATATAAACTTATTTTTAAACTTGCAGGCAGTTTTCCATCTGGCAAAAAAAGTAGCAAAGATATTGATATTCTTATTGCTACACCTAAAAACAGTTATATTACAAAGGAGCATGTACTTCGCAAAATTGTAAAAAGTATAGAAAATATAGGAAATATAAGAAATATGCAACAATGCCAAAATAATACAGACAATACAGACAATACAGGCAACAAAGCACCAGTTATTGAACTTAGTTGTGGAAATACTAAATTTCTTGGTTTAATGTTATCACAAACACATACACACACACACACACAAACTAATAAATGTATATATCGCCATGTTGATATGCGCTTAGTAACATATGAATCCTATCCTTTTGCACGCCTATATTTTTGCAGTGGTAAGCAATTTAATATAATACTTCGCAGTATACTTAAGAAAAAAGGATATAAGTTAAATGAATGGGGACTTTTCTATGAAGATAGTTCTAGCACTGTTGATTTAGATTTGCAAGATAGAAAAGATATTTTTAGAGAAAATAAAAAAACTAATAACAATAGTTTAAGTTTAAGTTTAAGTTTAAGTTTAAGTTTAACATATGAAGAACTTGAGCAATATGCTGATAGAATTGAGAAAAAAATATTTAGTTTAGCAGAAATGGATTATAAAACTTATGCAGAACGGTATTAAACTACTAGTATTAAAAGTAAACACCGTGCATCTTTAAAAATTCACACATAAATAGAATATTTACTTCCCCGTCATTAAATTCAAAATCAATAAGTTGAGGCAGTATTGTCTGCATTTGCCGCAAAATAGTTACAGCAGCTAATTGAACACAATCCTTTAATGGACACATAGTTAAATGACTTTCTAGTGGATTAGCAATATAATCGCATTTATCAATTGCAAATATTTTTAGAATTGCAGGCAATTTGCCAATTATAGAGAGTGTCTCATTCTTATAATAAGTACCTACGCGTGATGTTAATTGTTTAATAAATGAATTGTGGGCACTATATTCTATAAATTGCCCATAGATTAAATCTTTAAAGGCAAATCCACTAGGAATTGGGATATCATCACAGCTAATTTCTGATGACAATGAAGCCACTTGCCAAAGTTTCAAAAGTCCTAAAACTTCAACTTTGAGAAATCGATCACTAGCAGCTGCTGTCAAATATTCCCAACTATTATAGCTGTTAGGGTTAGCATCTTTAGTTTTAGCATACTCAGCAATACAATCAATATCATGAATAGGGTTAAGCCATCGGGCAGTGGCAGTGCCATTATCAGTAAGTGTAATTACTGGGATAAAGTGCCTCTGGTTATCCTGCATCATACAATCTGGGTGAGTCATAAATACATTTGGCTGTGCGCTGGTCACAGTAATAGATATTGGTTTGTCTACCATATCTGGATATGCAGCTATATCAGCAGTTGCTTTTGCTGTACTAACTACTCGTTTAGCCACAATAGTTGACCCTGTAAAATCCATAATATTCAGCAAAAAGTTGCATTGACTACGCAGTTCGGGTTCACCATGGGATTCACTTTGCCGTTTGGCAAATAGTTCCTGTGCAAGTGTGAGGGTTTGTGTAATTGTGGATTCATCAATATTTTCAGGAACAATAAATACTTCGATAATAGAGGTAGTCTGTATTATAGATGAAGGTTTCCCGATAGGGGTAATTTTGATCATCTGTTTGAGTGTAAATACATTGCCATCAAATGATATAGACACATCTGACACATCTGGTTGTTCCAAATTGCTAATAATTTTCCTAATAATTAGATCCATTTCATTCACAAATTGCTTGGGAAGTTTATAATTATGTGTTGAATTATATTCAGGGTCAATAAGAAATAGTGTTTGGTAAATAGTAAATTGATGATCACATTTATCTGCAATATTATCTAAATATTGAGGAGATAACTGGCCAATTGGATCAAGAAAATACCTGCGAACAATCATTGGAAACTCATGATGTCTTTCAAATGTAGTATCAAATGCAGACCCATCAGGAATATATGAACCAATAAGCAAATGTGCAATATATATTGCATTAGAAGACATATTTTGCATAGAGTAGCTAGACTGTGTGCTTGCACATTTTACAGAGTAGTTTATTGCTTGCACAACTGATAAATTGCTTATTTTACGGATATCTTTAATAATAATAGCATAAGGGGATGGTTCACCACTGGGTAAATCATCTTGAGTATTTGTAGCCATTTAAATGTATGTATTATTTGAGTAAATAATACTTGGTAATAGTTTTAAAAATATCAATTTTATAATTTTTTTATACATATTTACTTGAAAATATAAAAAATATCAAAATTATCAAAATTATCCTTTACATCATTAAGGAGTTAAAGAATTAAAGAATTAAGGAATTACAAATAAATTATGAGGTCTAGATTTAATTGCAATTTCATCATCAATGCCATTATTATAAAACATATTAAAAACCTCCATTCTAGAACCTTTTCGTTTTTCATCAGAAGGTAATGTTACTTGAGGAGCAACCATACTACTTGTTAGCCATCTAGGATCTCTATCTGGTAAATCAATAGTTTTCCTAAATATTCGTTCATCTGGCATCATATTGCATGCTCTTAACATATGAGAATTAATATTTATAGGGTGTATTGCCCCAGTTGATATATGTGATTGCATATAAAAACTAGTTAGATACCATCCTAGCAGACAAATTACTATTACTATTATTACTGGAAAATATTTCCAATGTATTAATGTATCAATATATGTAGTGTAGTTGTACATTTACTTTTCCACTTTACTACTAATATAATATATTATTTTACCGATTGTTTTTAGTTTATCATTAATAAAATCCCGCTTGCTAGATATCAATGTATTATGTTCAGTTATATTAATATTTACATGTAATGTCATTATAGCCTTATCTACATTAACAATTATTAAAAACCGAATAAACTCCCATTCCCATATGAAAACTGTTACATTATGCTCACTTAAATGACTGCGTTCATTATAACAGTTTAATGGCAAATATGATTGTATAGGTTCTAGAGCATAGAATCTTATAAGGCAATTACTTGTGTGATTTGTGTGATTTGTATCTTTAATATTATAATCAAGGCTTTTTTTCAATATTTTTTTGTATGCAAATACACTATTAACTATATCCTCAATATCACAGTAAAATGATGGATATTGTTGCGATTGTTGCGATTGTTGCGATTGTTGAGATTGTTGAGATTGTTGCGATTGTTTTGAAAATATTGAATATGCATTTCCACTATAAAATGCATCGCCATATGGAGTAGTTATTTTTTTCCCATTAATAATTTTTGGAGGGCATTCTAGAATAGATGTACATAAAGGTAGTATGCTAGACATATATGGAAAATTAGTATCATATATATCTAGATATGCAGTTTTTGATTTATAATAAGTTATATTTATTAAATCAAGTTGGTTAAGTGGTAAATCCATAGTTTTATCATTTAATTGGAATAAAGTATTATATTGGCGATTATGCTGGTTATCAACCATGGCAATAGTGGCGGCAATAGTGGCGGCAATAGTAATAATAAATATATTGCGACTTAAGCCTTAAATTGCTTTGTAAATTTATTTATCAGTTTATTTATCAGTTTAATTAAATATAATTAAGTATGATTAAAGTTAAAAAATACTTATTTATAAGAATATAAAAAAATTGAATGTATTATATTTTAATCATCAAACATATTACCATAATAATTTATACCATTATCAATGGCTAGTATATTTGTACAGCCTTTAATATTTAAACAAAATAAGTCAGATACAAATGTAGCTTTATTAGAAACAAAATTAGAATGGAAAAAACAGATAGGTACAGTTGCCTTAAAGCGTGGTATATCAATTGATGATTATGTGAGAAGTAAATATAGTGATAAACTTGCAGAAATATGCAAAACAACTAATAAATTAGTTGAATTATTATTTAGTTTTAGTATTAATGAAAAAAGTGATTTCTTTATGTTTGGTATAAAAAGTAATGTTAAAACAGTGTTGCAATATGGTGTTAATTTACCAGCAGTTTGCGGTATAATTACATATGCAAATGTTACAAGTAATGGTAAACAAATAGAGTATAATGGCATAATTATTGGCTTTTCTGTTAATAGGGAAACTTATTATTTAGAAGATGCTAAAATATCAGAGTATTTGCAGCACTGTAAAGAATATGATAGTGTTGGGAGTATTGGAAGTGATAATGATGTTGAAAGTGAAATATCAGGTAATAATAATAGTGATAATGACGATAATGATGATAATGATAATGATGATAATGATAATGACGATAATGATGATAATGATAATGACGATAATGATGATAATGATAATGATGATAATGATAATGATGATAATGATAATGAAACTGAAAAAGATAAAACTAATAATGATGATTTAGAATGTGATTCACAAGATGTAGATGGTGATGCAAATGATTGTGATAGTAATATTGATATTGACGTTTCAGATGGACTTACTGATGATGATGCAGTAGTTGAGGATGGACTTACTGATGATGATGCAGTGGCTGATGATGAACAAGAGGATGGTCAAGATGATGCGACTGGTAATGATCCATGTGATGATGGAGAGTTTGGAGGTGATGCTGAATGTGAACTTGATGATGAAACTGCTCATCTACCTAAAAAGAAAAGTGCACCATCAAGAAGCACAAAAATTATGGCTAACCTAGATATGTCAATTATATTTAATATACTAGATACCGAACCTATAGATAAGATTACTCCAGACTCAGCATTACATGAAAAACGCAAACTTATCTTAACAATATTAAAAAAATTAGATTTTACTGCAAAAATAGTACAATTAATTGAAAAAGGTATATATAATTATACAATTGATAAATGCAATTTTAAACAATATATACCTCTTTGGGAGTGTCCTGAATTTGTAGATATATATATAACAAAAGCTAAAAATTTATATACTAATTTAAATGCAGCTTGCTATGTTAAAAATGCAGGATTAATTAATAAAGTTAAAAACGGTACTATACTACCATATGAACTAGCATTTATTGATAATTTTAAATTATATCCTGAAAAATGGCAAGATATTATTGAAGAAAAAGCTCGAACTGAAAAAATGATTAAAGATTCTATTATTGAAACTGCAACTGATATTTTCCAATGTAGTCGCTGCAAACAACGTAAAACACTATACTGTGAGGTACAAACACGATCATCTGATGAACCAATGACAAAGTTTATTACATGTCTTAATTGTGGCAAAAAATGGAAGCAGTATTAGTGTGTGTATGTGTGTGTGTATGTGAGTGTGAGTGTGAGTGTAAGTATATTACTAATTTTCCAATTTTTATTTTTTAGATAGGTGCACCTGTCATACTAACATTAGCCCCTTCAAGAGATCCCATTGGAAATCCACTACCTGCTAGCCCCATAGATGACGGATTCATTAGCATATCACGACCAGTTGATTGAGATGAACCAAAATTACCTACCCAAGAATTAGGCTGTCCAGGGGCATTAATATTGCCTTGGGAATAGTTGCTCATAATCCAATCAGATCCACCCCCATGCTGTTTCTTAGAACCTCCGCGCTGTTTCTTAGAACCTCCACGCTGTTTCTTAGAACCTCCACGCTGTTTCTTAGAACCCCCACGTTGTTCACGCTGATTACCCTGTCCACGTTGCATCTTAGAGCCCCCACCACCCATCTTGGGTTTATTTGAACTATTTGTTTTGCCTCCACCAGTAGTTTGATAAAGATTAAGACTATCCATATTGCCAATAACTTTAGGTGATGGTTGATATTGCATAGGTACAGCATTATCTGATAAATTATTCATAACCATATCAGAAGTAGATGAACCACCTCCTTGACACATAGGACCAGTACTACCACCATTATAACCATTTTGACAAATACGCGGACTATTTATATAATCAAACATTACACCACCCTGCATACTTTCATCCATAACAATTTCAGATTGAGGAGAACCACCAGTTTGCTTAATATTTGACATATTATCTACATTACGCCAATCAGCATTAGCATTTGCACGACATCCCGATCCCGAACCACGTTGAATTGTGTGACTTTTAGATTTACGATGTGCGCGACCTTTAGATTTGCGATGTGAACGTCCTTTAAATTTACGGAGAGCCATTTTATATTCTATATATTATAATTATACAATTATTTTGATAAAAAAGATAAAAAATTAAAAAAGATTAAAAAAATTGATATAAACTATTTAAAACATAAAAACTAAATATAATATTAGATAAATAGGTAATAGGTAATAGTTTGCATCATGAATTTTTGCCCAGACTGTGAAACATATTTAATTACTAAAATAGGTCAATCATTAGATAATCCTAATAAAATACTTTCATATCATTGTAATAATTGTAGTTATTCTAAAGTAGTAGATATTAGTAAAGAACCTGAATATAAATGTGTATATCACAATAATTTAGTTAATACTAAAAAAATTAAAATTAATCAAAAAAATATTCAATATATTAGTAATGACCCAACACTACCACATGTTAATAATATTCAATGTCCCAATTCAGAATGCTTAACAAATAAAAAAAATCCAGCAAGTGAAATCCTTACAGAAACAAACAAACTAGATGCATCAGATACGCCAAATACAGTTGCAGCATCTAGTATAAGCAAAAATGATGTATTATATATTAAATTAAATGAAAGCGATTTAACATTTCTATATCAATGTTGCAATTGCAAGTATACTTGGACAAATAAATAGTTATGTATAATTTTAATTTTATCTAAATATCTTAACTAACTATCATTTTATATAGATATTACTTTATGCTTTATGCTTTATGCTTTATGTTTTTTAAACATTTTTTCTTTCTATATTTAATACAGTACAGTACTATATAACACAGTAACACAGTAACACCATCATAATTTATTTATAAAATTAAAATTAATATGAATACAGTTAAAACTAAACTTACAAGTATAAAAGACACAATAACAACTACCATTGACAATAATAATAATTTAAAATATTATCTTATTATTATTACACCTGTGCTTATTTTTTTACTATATTTACTATTCAAATACTCATTTTCTCAACGAACTGCAACACAAATAACACTTTTAGATTATCATCAAAAAATAAAACCTGTAAATTTACCACAATGTGCAGATTTAGATCATATATACCGTTTCACTTTATGTGACTATTACATATCAGCTAGTTATATGACTCCCTGTGTTGGCAATTTACACTATGATTATATTAGTTTAGATATGATTAAAACTGTTTTAATATCAGGAGCTAGATATATACAGATACCTATATGTACAGATAGTGTTTCTGCGCAAGCAAATCCAATTATTGCAACTGCAGTTTATGGTACACAATTAATAACAAGCCTTAATACATTATCAGTAATTGACGTACTCACTACAATCTATAGTTATGCATTTGTAAATCCCAGTATCTATAATTCGTCATCAACAATAGATGTATCAAATGACACAATAAACTATCCACTTATAGTCCACCTTATATTAAATACTAATAACACATATACATTAAATCAACTTTCAAATAATATTAAACAGCTATTAGGTAATGTATTAGTATCCCCTGAAAAATACATAACTACACCAATATGGTTTGAACAAGTATGTAAATTGTTAAATAAAATAATAATAATAGCAACACCAGAATATTTAGGGTCACAACTTGAGGATATTATTGTACCTACTACTTCATTATTTCAAACATTCTATCAAGGTGACATTGCCAAGTTTACAAAGCCATCAACAGCAACATCTGCAACTCTTACTGGACAGTACCTATCTGGTAATGGAGCAATTACACCACCAACTACTAAACCAAATACTACATTACCTGATGCATACTACCATACATATTTAAAACGACTTTCTGAAAAACAACAGACAAAAAATGCAGTAATTTTCAATACTAAATATCCATCGTTTGATGCAATAATATCTGAAGATTTAGATACAATTGGTACTACAATTTTATCAGATACATCATTGCTAAATCCATTAGTATGTTTTAATAAAGTTGGAATATCAGTAGTAACACCAATGAATATAGCAGATGTATTAGCAATTAACTATGATCCAGCTGAGCCATTTATGGACGGTTGTCAATGTGTTGCTATGAATTTTCAAGTTAATGATATAAATATGCAAAACTACATTAAAATATTTAAAACATCCAGTTACCGTCTTAAACCAACTAGCTTAAGATATTCAGAAACTGCATCTTCTGCAACAGCCCCTCAAAATCTCTCTCTATATGCACCAGCACCTGGTATCTCATATAATATTTTACCACAACTTGTTACTAAATATACTAATCAACTTATAGCACTCCAGTCATATTCATTACCTACAACATATATTACACAAATAGGACAAAACCTTATATTTAAAGTACTTCAAAATGCAGAATCTATTCCAGCTACACTAAATTCGACACTTGATTTACCATATACTATCACTACAGCATATAATACGCAGTCTGCAGGTAAACCAAGTGCAAATCAATGTTTTCGTGTTTGTATAAGCACATTAAGTGGTCCAAATGCATGCATTAATCTGGAATCTATTAGTATGCCTGGCTATTATATTACATTATCAGGCCAAGGTGGTTCAACAAATCTTCAAACTCTTTCAACTAGTACTGCAACTTTAAAAACGCAGACATTTTATTTAACTGCTCCTAAAAAAATAGATAGCTCTACAGATCTTGAGCAAATAAGTCTTCGCAATATAGATGACAGTAATGTAAAATTCTTAGCATTTCAAAGCAAAAATTTAGTTGCACTTCCAGATACTAACACTGATGCTGCAAACTCGGCAATGACATTTGCAATTATGCCTGTTAACTTTCAATATATTGCCACTATTACTACAATTGATGGAAATAGTATATTTACTAGTGGCAGTGTAGTTGGTGTTAAACTTGGCGATAGTTCTAGTTCTATAGCTGTCCCCTATATATTAATTGCTGCGCCACAATCATCACAATCATCACAATCATCATTTCCTAATATACCATTTATTTTAAAAAATCCTAATACAGGTAATATTTTAACTATGGATGGAAATACTAAACTTTTGATGGATAATAGTTCCATTCAAACTGCAAATAGTATTATTACAGCCAAACATACACAAGGGTTTTATACTTTACTAATAGGTGGGCAAGTTCTTACACAAATGGATAGTGGTAAACTGCAATTTACAAATATACCTGGACCTACAAATGATGCAGACGCATCAAACAGACCAAACATCATAGTATCTTACACATCTAATTATTTATTTAATATTAATTTAACTTATAATATTTTGTAAGATGCTAAATGCTAGATGCATGTACCTAGTATCTAGCATACGTATTAAAGGGTTAGTAACACTAGTAAAAATATAGTAAAAAAATTATATACATAATGTAAATAGAACTATAAACTATACTATAAACTAAACTAAAAATGTCAAGTAATAGTTCAAATAGTTCAAATAGTTCAAATATTTCAAATAGTTCAAATAGTCAATCAAAAACTAACATTCGAGGTAAAACAACTAAACAAGGACAAAATCAACAAACGCAACAAACACAAAATCAATCAGCCAAACAAACGCAAAATCAAACTAGTAATAAACAAACCCAGCCAACTAAGCAAAATATACCATCATTATTTACAAGTACAGCCAAAGATGTAGTTACAGATAATGCTGCGCTTGCTATAACTGAAAAACTAGGTGAAATTCGTGAAAAAACAGGTAATTATAATATAATTATTGAGCATTATTATTTATTATTGGGTTTATCTTTAGCAATTGTACTGTTAATTATTATCTATTTCTTTTCATCATCTTTTAGGGTAAGTCGATGTATATCAAGAATGTCTATTATTCAAAGTTATCAAATGTTATTGTCACTAGATTATTCTACAGTTGGACATCTACAAATTGGAGACTATTACGTTGCAAGTGCATATAATGTATGTCATTGTGGTTATCAAATGTTTGACTATACCAGTGAAAAAATACTTATAGCCAACTTGCAAAGCGGTGTGCGATATCTAGAGTTTAACATTTTTAATAGTGAGTTTGGAGCAAATGCATTCCCAGTTGTTAGTAATGGTTATCAGGTGGGTGAATGGAAAATGATGGCAACAGATACACCTCTAGAAACTTGTTTCCAAGTAATTGCAGCAAATGCATTTACAATTAAACAGGGATCTACTGGCGTGCAAAATCCCGATGACCCACTATTTATAGGATTAAAACTAAATACAAATAGTAATCTAGCAACACTTAATTTAATAGCTGCATTAATAACAAAGTTTTTTACTAGCCGTTTGCTAAATGCAGCATATAGTTATCAAAATAGTGATACCATTGCACAGATTAAAATGACGGATTTAACTGGCCGAATTGTATTTTTTGCAAGTGATGGGTTTCAAGGAAGTGGTTTAGAGGAAATTATTAACTATTGTTGGGATAATTATGATAATAACCCTAAACACGCATTACGACACTATTACTATGGTGATTTGCAGGTAAATGGTTTTAATACAACAGAACTTATAAATTTCAATCGCAAAGGGTTATCAATTGTTACACCACATAAAGAAGGTGATTTTTTCACATCTAATTATGATTCAACAGTTGCAATGAACTTAGGTTGTCAATTTGTTGGAATGAATTTTAACTATATAGATATTAATATGGATTCATATATTACCAATTTTAAGAACAATTCCCTAGTATTAAAGCCAGATTCATTAAGAGGAGATGCAGACACAGTGCCAATGACAACAATACCATTTATGGGTACAACTCCTACAGTTACGTAAACAGGTGTAGCTGCAAGCTATATACCATCATCACCACCACCACCACCACCACCACCACCACCATCACGTTAAATTATTATGTATTTCTGCAATTTATCTGCAATTTATCATATTTTCCCTTAAATAACATACAACGCTTAAACGTCCTGTGCCTCCAACTATTGGTGTATTACAGTGCCATTCGTGCACATCCATACATAAGAAATCACCCTGCCGCACATCTACTGCAATACCCCACTTTGGAAATCCTAAAAAGCCGCCTTTATAATCTTCACAAGATCCTGGTATTGATTTCGACTTTTCTAAAACGATTAGATTCCCAAAACCCTCTCTAAAGTCTCCACGGTCTTTATGGCAAGCTGTTTGCCAATCATAATTTACTGTGATTGTGCTATATGCTGTATTTGCAATTTGATATTTAGGTGTTAAATGTGCGCGATGTATTTGAATTTTATGCCTATCAGGAACAAGTCGTTTAAAGTGTTTATCTGCTTCTTTAATTAAAGGAATAGTATTTTCCCACTTTTCAACTTCATTTGCAGTAAATTGTGTAGTTCGGCAAAGAGCATTTCCGTGAACATCAAAACCGCGTTTACCAGTGACTTGCCCAGTGACTTTCCCAGTTACTTGCCCAGTGACTTTCCCTTTTTTAGTTTTGTGTGTTTTAGTTTTACCCTTTTTATTTATATATAAATTGCGATCAGGTTTATCATAGTAACCAGCAATATTGCTCATTACCATATTTCCAATATTATCTTTTGTTTTTTGCCCAGATTTAGATTTATAGAAAACGCGGAAGCTGCCTTTCTGTGTAACTTTTCCAACATATTTAGGTAATTTTTTTATATTTATTTTACCTGCTGCAGCACCGCGGTTACGGTTTTTATGTTGTGCATGTTTTTCTAATGCTAAGTAAGCATTTTTACATATGTTATTAGATATTACATTTTTACGAAATTTTAATAATAGTTTATACTCTTTTTTTCCGTTTAGACTATCATTTAAACTATCATTTAAACTATCATTTAAACTATCATCTAGAATACCATATACATCACAATTATCAGTAATAATAGTTTTGTAATGAGATTCTGGAAAATAGTCACCTTCTTTTTTGTCCAATTCCTCGTCTGTTAGCAATGGTTTTATATGGAGTATTTTGATTTTGTGTTTTTCTTTGGTTTTGACATTTCCTAATGTGTTTTCATTTTCATGTCCTGATACGTTTTCTTTTTCATGTCTTTTTGTTGGTGTTTTTGACATAATTCTGTAGTTATACTTAGTTTTAACAAAGATAATCTTTTAACTCCAATATTTCAAATGTGTAAGTTTTTGAAGTTTTTAAGAAACTTTAGGTTTCTTGGCCTTTTTAGTGGTAGAATTTATACATATCTTTTCAAAAACACTCAAATGAAAGCATATATTGTGTGCCTTTAACAGCTTTAGTTAATTATTTAATTATTTAATTATTTAATTATTTTTTACAATACTCAATTGTTTTAGCATCATCATATTCTTTACACCTTTAGATATTTAAAACGCCGATAGACGTTTAAGGATAGTGGTTCACGCATTACCTGTGCAATAATTACAATAGTTAGTGACAATCGTTAAACTTATTTTATATTGAAAAATAATAAAAAAAAATAATAATGGGCACTAATTTATTTAAAAATATGCTTAAATAATAAGTTTTATGTTATATTGTTTTGTTTTGCTTTGTGTGTTTTCGTTCATATTTGGATTCATTATTATTGCTATTGCGAGTGCGCTTTTGTTTCTTTGTACCGTTATTATTATTGCTATTGCGATTGCGCTTTTGTCTCTTTGTACCGTTATTATTATTGCTATTGCGATTGCGCTTTTGTCTCTTTGTACCGTTATTATTATTGCGATTGCGCTTTGTACCATCTACTACTGGTGATGCATTTGGCACTAATAAAACTGTTGGTTGTATTACTATTGGTGTTGGTAGTAAATATTTAATTAATAATGATGATAAAAATGGTGATGCTTGTATTTTTGTTAATGCAGCTTCTGGTATAGTTAATTCATTATGATTAAGATTTAAAGATATTAAACAACCTTCAAGATTTTTAATAATATCAAGTTGATAGATTTCTATTTCTGTTATGTTATTATGTGATAAATCTAAATCTAAAACTAAAAATTTATTTTGGTCTTTATGGTTATGGTCATTTAGTGTTTGCAACATTTTATTAAACGCAGCATCATCAATATTATTTTTTGATATATTTACATTAATATTTACTTTAATATCACTTTTACTTTCTGTATTAATTGCTGTATTACTTTCTGTATTACTTTCTGTATTACTTTCTGTATTACTTTCTGTATTAATTGCTGTATTAATGCAATTGGCAACAATATATATAGATTCTATTACATTAACTAAATTATTTTCTATATTACAATCTGATAAATATATGTTAAATTTTGTAAATTTATTTTTTTTATAAAATTTTGTAAGTGCAGAACACAGTATATCTTCAAAATGAAAATCAAAATAGTTTTTAAATATAAAGTAGTTTGGAATATTATATAAAAGATTTCGTTTTTTGTCTATTTTTTGTTGTATAAATTTTTTGTTTAGATCAATAATAATATATATAAATAATGAAATACATAAATTAATTATATAAAGATTATTACGTGCTAACAATTCTGATATAAATTTTTTATATTGTTCACATTTTATATTTCTTCCTATAGTTTTATATATATCACTATAAAATTGACCATAATTAGTTTCTTTTTTTTCACTATTTGGTATTTTGTTTAATAATTGTCTGTATGCGGCATTTTGTAAAGATTTATCTGGGCTTAAAGATGAATTTCTTAACGATCGTTGCGGCAACATTTCCAGTAATCTTGCTTTTGATGTTTTAATTGGTAATTTATCAGAACCGTCCCAACATTTAGTATATTTGTCTGCATCATTAAACCGTAATGACATATTTGCAATATTAATAAAATGTTCATATTGATATAAACTTTGCACTTTATCTGGCAATAACGTATTATTGCAATTCCTACAACATTTAATAACTAACAATCCTGTAAGAGTATTTTTGCCAATTAATTCTGATAAAATTATACCTTTATCTACTATCTTAACTGGTTGTGTGTGTTCATTAATATTTTGATATAAACCACTAGCTAATATAGCAAATTTATGATCATTTGGTGGCGTATGTCCTATCAATATAGTTTCAATACACATTTGACCAGGATAGTAAAAAGTAGCATATTTAAACATGTCATATGAACCATGTTCATCATCATCTTGAAAACATTCTAAGTTTGTGAGAATATTTTCTTTTTTATTAATTAATGTTGTTTTAAAATAAATATATTCATTTTCAGATTGATATGAAGACCTATTAAGTGGTGTAAGAAAACAAATTATTAAATTGACAGGAACTTTAAAAACATTAAATATTGGCACACCATGACATGACAAATAATTTATATTGTGATTAGCTGGTTGTTTTAAATTAGCAATAGTAGTTTTTATACTAGTAGAAAACTCACCTATTAATCTTTGAATTTCTAAATCTATTTTGACACGTTGAGTTAGAATTGATTTATCTAATTTTTTATAAATAAAACACACATTATACCAATATATTATTTTGCGTGCATCTGCACTTGGTAAACCTGTTCTACTATAACTATTTAATTCTTTAATATATCTTGATTCAAATAATTCAAATATTTTTTTATTTTCATCTTCACTTTCATCTTGTTGAACAGAATTCATTTTTATAATAGAATTATATACTTATAAATAAATTAGATTTTTTTATTATAAATTATTAATTAAATATTTATTTATATATTCTATATTTTTTATTATAAATAAAACAAAAATTTATAAATTGTATCTTATAGGTTATTAGTTAATGAGTATTTACAGTTACATTTACCACTTTAATTAAACAAATGGATAATCCAAACGTAATATTTTACTTTGGATATGCCAATGATGATAGTAATGACAACAGCTATATTAACCCCCAGTAATTATTTAATTATTTTTTACAATACTTATATTTTGATTTTTCAATTTTAGTTAAATAAAAATAAGTATCACTTTTTATAAAATTTTCATGAAGTTCTGATATTTGCAATATTAATAAAATGTTCATATTGATATAAATAATTTTAATATTATCTTAGCTAGATATGAAAGCTATATTTTTTTACTATGTTTACTATGTTTACTATGTTTACTATGTTTACTATGTTTACTATGTTTACTATGTTTACTATGTTTACTATGTTTACTATGTTTACTATGTTTACTATGTTTACTATATTTACTATGTTTACTATGTTTAGTGTGATTAATGTGTTTACTATGTTTAGTGTGATTAATGTGTTTGATTTGCTTGATACGATGACCACCTTTAGCGACTATATCAGGTGGTAGCTCTGATAATTGTTGTGATAGCAAATGCGTTGCAGCCTGTAATCTTTCTCGCCCATAATGCCCTAAAGTTTTATTAGATGCAGTAGTATTAAATGGTTTGCCTTTCATAAATCCACTGACTAACATATTATTTAATTCATAATTTAAAATATGGGATAAATTAATAATTAAATAATTATATTTGTTTTTTATTATACTAATTATTAAATCCCGCCAGTCTATTAAATTTTGAGTTAAATTGATTAAAGTATCTGAATCAATTTGTTTATTTTCAAAATAATATGCTAAAATGTTCTGTGCTAATATTAATGGTCCATAATTCCTAAATGTAGTCAATAGGGCTTTATCTGCATATTTATCTTCATCGTATGGATCAGTTAACACAAATATCAAATCTTTTATATCTATAAGTTTTTCCAAAAAAAAATTTATTTCAAACTGGTGTCCTTCTATTTTTGCAATTATGTCCATTATACTAGTACCTATTTTATTTAATTCTGTAATATAGTTAAATGCACGATCATAATAATTATCATTATTTGTTTGTTTAATATTATATAATGTTATTATAAAATCATAAATTATTTGATTATCTATCTTTATTTTTTGAATTAAATCTGCGTCATTTTTATATATTAATTTTATATTAGTTAATAAATTTGATATAATAAATTTTTCAAGTAAATCATTGTTTGGTATATTACCTTTTAAATCTGTTTTATCTATTGTGTTTATTATATATTTTATTACATCTTTCATGATTTCATTATCTTTTTTTTTTAAATATAATAAAAATGATGTTTTAATAGTTTCTTGCCAAACAAAAAATTCTGTTAAAGATGTTACTGCATATAATATATTAAATTTACTAAAATGTCTTTGTGGTAAATTTGTAGATTTAATATCCTTATTATTACAATTAGACATAATTGTATTAAAATATAACATAAAATTTTCATATATATATATATTGGTACCATCTTGTTTTGAATTATCAAGATTTCTACAACAATCTACAATTACATATGTCAAATTATCTTTTTGTGGTATAATATGATCATTAATAATATTACTTAAAGTATTAGCATAATTTAGCTGTTCTGGTGGTATTATTTGTTTTTGTATTGAACCATAATGTATAATATCTAGGTTAAGTATTTCCTTATCTTTTTCAGAAAAAATTAAATCTAAATCATAATAATATTGTCCAGGTAATAAAACTAATGCATTTTCAAAAAAAGAAAACATATTGCCTTCAACTCTATTATTCTTTTTTGGTTTATCATTTATTTTGTCAATACATAATATATTGTTTAAAATTTTATTTTTTAAATCTTTATTATTAAATATTGTATCTATTTCTTTTTTGCTATATATTAAACACGCCGAACTATATCGATTAACTGGTGTTAAAAATATTACAACAATATTGGGAGGAATTTGTTTAAATCCACTTTGTAAGTTAAATCCTCCATGCATATTAATATAAAATAAATCATTATCAATATTTTTAGCTTGTTGAGTTAGAGAATTTTTTTTATAATCTTTAATTTGTGAATACAATTGTGCAAAAAATATATCATCAGTTAGTGGTGGTGGTGATGGTAGCGGTGTATTATTAGACTCATTTTGAGTTGCAAATATTGTTTTAATTTTTTCAATATATTTATCATATTTTGATAGATTTGTTGAAATTATTATATGATTTGGATTTTTATAACCTGATAAATTTTTTTTATAATCTGATAAATTTTTTTTATAAATTATATTAAAAAACCTTAATAATTGATTATAATCTGCATCTGATTCTGATTCTAAAGCCATTATTATTTATATAGTTAAAAATTTATTTTAACTATTATTTTAACTATTATTTTAACTATTATTTTAATTATTATTATATATATATATTAAATATAATTAAAATAAGTTTTTTAAGTATCCTTTAAATGACAATATGAATTATAATTCTTCCCTCATTTTATAGCATCTCGCAATTATCTGTCTTTTTGTAAGAGAATGGAACAAAAGATTTGCGTTATGTGTTGCCACAATTTACTACAAATTCAGGCTCACATGATATGAGAACAACTCTTACAGGACAACATAAATTTGCATTATTTACTATATTGACTAAATATCATAAACAATTTTATCATGACCAAAATAGTATTTTAAAAATGTCTGAATCTATAAAATTAAGAACAAATCAATATTTAGAAAACTCTTGCGATTTAGTAACATGGTTTCAATTTGAATATATGCAAGATGAAACTGGTGTGGAAACAGTTTCTTATTTAAGTATCCTTTAAAAGCCTATCGGTTATATATAACCGATGGCTTTAGGCAGGAACTCCTGTAAAATGAGGGATGATTATAAATCATCCCGTCATTTAAAGGATAGGTAATTTACATAAACACTTTTTAGAAAGTGATATTTTTCTTTCATTAAGTAGAAAAGAACAATCAACATTTTCTCGAAATAAATTCTTTGAAATAATAAGAAATAATATATTTTTTAAAAAATATTATATGGATTATCACTTGTCTATGAAATTTGTATTAAAAGGATGGTATAAAGCAGATATAAACATTTAATGTTTTAAGAATATTATTTTATTTATTTATTTACACAATTATAATAAATGTTTCAATTGGTTTTTTATAATTAGCGAAAATGAAAGCATGAATCACTATTAATAAGCTGATCACATACATCTTGTAAATTGAATACTTTCATATGGTCATTAAATTTACTAGCTAATAATAAATAGCTGCTACAAATGATATTACAAATGATATTACAAATGAAATTACAGATAAACTATTAACTGTAGACATAAATTAAAAAAATAACAAGATGATACCTAGCTTAAAATGGGCGTATATACATTAAAACAATCTTATTTATATATATATAAATTAAATTTAGCCTATTTATTAGATGATAAGCCTAATATATTTTTAGTATTTTTTAGTTAAAAACATTTATTTATATAAAAAAATTGAATTAGTTTATATATATATATATCTTTTACATATCATTTCAAAGAGTTTGAAACACATATAAAAATGGAATCTATTGATATTTTTGCTACAGAATTTACTGAAAATAAGATTACTAATGATTGTTATGACAATTTTATTCAATCGTGCATATCAGGAAATTTGGAAGTTGTTAAGACTTTAGTGCCCCAAGGTGCCAATTGTCATGATATTAATAATTGGGCTGTTCAACTAGCTTCAGGTAATGGACATCTTGAAGTTGTCAAGCATCTTGTAGTCCAAGGAGCTAATATTCAAGGTAATGATAATTATTCTCTTGAATGGGCTTCGAGAGGTGGGCATCTTGAAGTTGTCAAGTTTCTTGTATCTAAAAAAGCCAATGTTCGATTTAATAGTGACGGAGCTCTTCGATTTGCTTCACATAATGGACATCTTGAAGTAGTCAAATATCTAGTGTCTCAAGGCGCCGATGTTCAAGCTGATAATAATTTTGCCGTCCGGTGGGCTTCGTATATGGGACATCTTGAAGTAGTCAAATTTCTTGTATCCCAAGAAGCTGATATTCAAGCTGATAATAATTATGCTATTAAATGGGCTTCAATTAATGGACATCTTGAAGTTGTCAAATATCTAGTGTCTCAAGGCGCTCCAACAACTAATATTTCTGTAAAAGCTCTCAATTATCTGTCTTTTTGTAAAAGAATGGAATAGAAGAAGTGTATTAGAGCCTAGAAGAAAATCTACTTCTGGTGGATCCAGATTTGCTATGACATAGAAAGACCTTGTGGGTAGAAGATTGCAAAGCACAATTTAGCCGTGTTTCAGAGTATTGTAAATGATAATTGAAAATTATGTATGTATAAAAGCATATATAATAAATAATAAATTAAAAGTAAAAATAAGTTAAAATAAGTTAAAAGTAAGAATAAGTAAAAATAAATATATATTTTGTAATTTATTTCTAATTTAATAATTGTTACTATGATTAAATTTATTTACAACACATATTTAATTTATTAAAACAATTTTTTATTGTAGTTTTTACTTTTGGTTGAAATAAAATTAATTTAATACATGAATCAATTACTCTATCAAAACCAGCTTTTTGCGTTTCATCAGGTAATAAATTATATTGCTTTTCAATAAATTTATATAATTCTTTTATTAAAGATGTTAAAATTTCGGGAGTTAATTTTGTATTAATCAAACTACTATTATTTATAATCTCTGTTATTAAAAAAAGAATTTCTGGAATATCATATTGATCAATTTTACCATCTTTCATTATATTGTCAATTGAAGTTTTAATACATTTTGATGTTTCATCATCTAGCATTATCTTGTCAAGTAAATAAGCAACTTTAAAATCTGTAGTCATTTGTATTTATTATATATATATGTGTAAAGGTGTGCAAAGGTGTGCAAAGATGTAAAATGATTAAATAGTTATACAATATTTAATATATATAAATATTTAAATTTTATATATATATATTAAATTTTATATATTTATATATTAAATAATAAATAATAAATTAGTAAATTAAACTAAATAATAGAATGACAGATTCAAGTTATAAGAAATGGCAGATTAGTATTTTTTCTGCAGTTATTTTTATTTTAGTGATACATCCATACACATATATAGTTACCCAAAAACTGTTAGGTGGTTTTGTTGGTAAAATTGCAGACATTAATGGTTGTCCTACAACACTTGGTTTAATAATCCATACAATTGTGTATATTTTATTAGTTCGTGGGTCTATGGATTTACACTTATTTTAAGTTTTTAGAAAAAAATTAGCGTTACATACATATATATCTTTTTATTCTAATTTTGTTCTTTTTAAATTGGCGTTTTAAATGCGCAAAGGTATAAATTACAAAATTAATAATATTTTTTAATATAAATAAATCTAACCTATTTAATTAAGGATAAACCTAATATAATATATAAATTTCTTTTTTAATATTTTCATTCTAGCATACTAAATATTTTACATCTTCTTATAAAATTAAATTGTAAAATTTTTATTTATAATTATTTAATTATTATTTAAAACTAAATTATTTATATATTATAATTACAATGGAAACTTTATTACAACAAGGCACTAACTATGAAATTTATGTTAGAGATATTATAAATGATAAATATGCCAATTGTTGGTTATGGAATAATATACCTGCTGAAATACTCCTAGAATTAGAATTTATAAAAGATATTAAAAAGAAGTGTGATGATATTGGTTGTGATATATTAGCCAAAAACAAAGATAATACATATGAATATATACAATGTAAAAATTACTCTACATTAGGTATTGATAATACAATATCTATATGTGATTTATCAGGATTTTATAATTTTATAGCGGAAAATGATATTAAAATAGGTATTGTATATTATTCAGGTGTTTTATCAAGTCAAATACACTGTAGAAAAAAGAAAATCAAATATATTAATTTACCATATATTAAAATTAGTAATGAAGATATTAAACCACGAGATTATCAAATTGAAGCTTTTAATATTCTTGATAATACAAATAGAAGTATATTAGAAATGCCTTGCGGAACAGGTAAAACATTAATTACTTATTTAATATCATTAAAATATGATAATATTATTTTATTAAGTCCTTTAATATCAACAACAGAACAATTAATTAAACATTATAAAAATTACTATTCTAAAGAAAAAGAACCAATTAATTTTAATTTAATTAGCTCACAACACTCTAGAAATATAGATAATATTAAATTATGTAAAAAAAATATATTTGGTTCTACATTTAATTCATGTGATATTATTAATAAATTAATAAATAAATTAACAGGGTCAATTTTTATAGTAATAGATGAATGTCATAATTTAAGTAATGCTAATTTAACAGATAATAATAATGAAATAAATAAATTATTGGTAAGTAATAATAAAATATTATTTGTCAGTGCAACACCAAAAAAATATAATAATCAATATGATAATATATTTGGAAATGTTAAATATACTTTAAAATGGGATGAAACAATTAAAAACAAGTATATATGTGATTATAATTTTTATTACCCAAATAATGATAAGATAATAGAACATATAAATAATACTAAAATACAAATAGATAATCTAGAAAAAACAATATTAATAAATAAGGCTTTTTTCTTACTTGAAAATATAAAAACTATAGGTATTAAAAAATGCATAGTATATTTAAAAAGTATTGAAGAGGCAGATACATTTGAAAATGTATTAAAAACAATAAATCTATATTATAATTTTAAAATTGCAGTATATAATATTAATTATTCCACAGGCAAAACAATACGTAATTCAAGTTTAACTAAGTTTAGAAATAATACTACTAAAATAAGTATAATGTTAAATGTTCATATTCTTGATGAAGGAATAGATATACCAGAATGTGATAGTATATATTTAATACATCCAAATAATAATCCAATAAATTTAATACAACGCATTAGTAGAGCAAATAGAATACATAAAAATAAAACTACAAATATTGCTAATATTTTAATATGGTCTAAAAATCAAGAAAAATTAAATGATATAATTAAAAAAATAGAAATTTATATACCAGTTAAATTTAATAATAATATTAATAATGAATTTATTAATAATAATTTTCAAACAAATATACAAATTAATTTAGAAAGTAATAAAATAATAATTAATACAGTAAATAAAATTAATATTATTGAATATTTAAAAAATAATAATATTAAAGATGAATTAATAAAATTTATTGATGATTTTTTTAGTCTTTATGATGAAAATACAGATGATACAGATTTTGTAGTAAATATAGATGCTGTTTCAAAATGGTTAAATATATTGAGAGGTAATATTAAAAAAACGCTATCAGAAACATATCGTAAAAATATTGACTATAAAATATCTTTATCTAAAAATACTTCTGTTGGTAGACCATTAGAAACAATTTATCTTACTCCAGATTGTTTTAAACGCATATGTATGCTTACTAAATCGTCAAAAGGTGAAGAAGTCCGTTCATATTACATACAATTAGAAAAACACATTGATAAATACAAAGATAACATTATTAATGATTTACGCAATCGTGTAAAGGTATTAGAACGTAATATGAAACCAATTGAAATATCAAAAGATGAAGGTGTTGTATATGTTCTTAAAACTCCCGAAGATATATCATTACATAATGTATATAAAATAGGTTCTACTGAAGATTTCAAAAAAAGATTAACTACACATCATACTAGCCATGCAGATAATATAGAAGTTAAACACGTTTATAAAACTAGTGATGTAAAAGGTGTTGAAAGATGTCTAAAAGCAGTTATTAAAGAAAAACAATACAGAAAACGTAAAGAATTTTACCAAGTAGATTTACAAGTAATTAAAGATGTAATTAGTAAATGCGGTGATGCTTTATCATTAGTTAAAAAAACTAGTACTTCTAAATCAATTAAAACTGGCGGTGGTAGTAGTGATGATGGTAATTATTATATTTATTTACATAAAGATTAAATGTTTTACATTTTTTATTAAATGTGCACTAAAAATAACAAATAACAAATAATGTAAAATAATGTAATAAAAAATTGATTTTGTAATTAGTATAACTAAATTATAATAAAAGATAATAAAACATACAGAACAATAATGGAAAGCAACATGGCAACATCTTCCAACAAAACGAATTTTGAAAAAGTACAGGAGTTCAATCGTGCCTTTGATATGGCACCTAAGGAACCTTCTAATTATTCAGCTGGTGAGATTGATGAATTTGGTCGACCGGAATTTAATGCATTCCTACATAGTCACATCCAGTTATTCAAGGAACAACCTATGCTTATTCGCATGCGACTGGATT
>Ga0214919_10000572_pt1 | contig 62599 bp, 61 predicted proteins | sample LL1503_MetaG_FD_177994 | JGI IMG/M metagenome (GOLD analysis project Ga0214919, IMG submission 177994) | Freshwater microbial communities from Lake Lanier, Atlanta, Georgia, United States - LL-1503 | ecosystem: Environmental > Aquatic > Freshwater > Lake | place: USA: Georgia | collected... | reverse complement strand
GGAGACAAAACGCACTCTTTCCTCCATCTTGTGACACTCCTTCCACGGCATAGCAGTTCCCTCCTATGCCAAAAAACTGTAAAGGATGTGTCCGGTATTAACTGTTAACTATGTCTCAGGATGTTCAACAGTTTCGCTTGAACCTGTGAGCGTACATAGTAAATATTTTTACAACTAAAGTACTGTTTATTTTAAAGTCAGGCCATAATCGCCCGATCTTTGATGCCTGTAGGGCATAAACACCGACAATATGTACATCCATGTATTTACGTGGTGTGGTAAATGAACTAGGATGTACCTGTATACCTTTTAGTGGAGAAAGTAATGATAAGCACCAAACTCTTCAAAAACGGTAATTCCCAAGCCGTTCGAATTCCTGCAGAAATTGCTTATAACTCGTGGGATTTAGAACTAGTGATTGAGCGACAAGGTGACGAGTTGCGTATTCGCCCCGCGCAAAAGCGGTTGGGAGATATCTTGGGTAAGTTTGCAAAATTCTCGCCTGACTTTATGGCAAACGGGCGAGGAGAGAACATTGAAAGCGAGCGCGAAGCTTTATGAGCCCCAAATTCATGCTCGACACCAACATATGTATTTACCTCATAAAACACCAACCTCTTGAAGTACGCCAGCGTTTTGAGGTTTGCTTTATAGGTGACATTGTCATTTCAGCCATCACCTTGGCTGAACTCCAATACGGTATTGCTTGTAGCCCGCCAGAGACCCAAGCAATTAATCAGCTTGCTCTTGAAGGATTGCTGGAAGATTTGGTCGTCGCGCCCTTTGATAAGCTTGCCGCGCGAGCTTATGGCCCAGTGAGACTTGCTAATAAAGTACGTCAGCGAGATGCCTTGGACAAGCTCATAGCGTCCCATGCAATAGCCATGAACGTAACCTTAGTCACTAACAACGAAGCAGACTTCGCACACTATCAAAATTTAAAGATTGAAAACTGGGTGAATAACCATTAACAAGGGATTTATCCTGTAGATTTTGGTAATCTTGCTATTTCGTAACCCATGGGTTAGCATATGACTATTTAAACGTTACCTATAGGTTTCTATGAATAGGCAATTCCGTGATCTTCAGATCCAGCAAATGGACGCACTTCTTGAAACTTGGAGAACGGCGCAATTAAGCCCTCGCCCCAGGTCTGGTTGGGTGCGTGCCATTCGTGAGTCCTTGGGCATGTCTGCGGCAGCCTTTGCTCGACGCTTGGGCATGACGCCTGTTGGTGTTCGCAAACTGGAAAGCGCAGAGGCGTCAGACGCCATTACTTTGGCCAGCCTACGAAAGTTGGCCCAGGCCTTGGATTGTGAGTTGCAATATGCATTGGTACCTCGAAATAGCTTGCTGCAGCAGGTGAGAGACCGAGCCGAAATAGTTGCAAGGGAGCGTTTGCGCCCAATTGCACATTCCATGGCGCTAGAGGACCAAGCAGTCCAGGGGCCACAGAACAAGCTCCAGCTTGAGGCAGCCATCAAGGAACTGATCGAAGGTTCGCGTCGTGAGCTCTGGTGAGTTGTTGTACATGGAATTTCATTACGCACCAGGGGCAACCCCACTCGATCCTGACGAAGCGGCAGGTCTGGTGCCTACACACATTACCACCCAAGGTGATCTGAATGCATGGGAGCAGGTCAACATTGCTCAGGGGGATCGCTGGGCCACTCGCCAGAAAAAACGGGACCTACTGGACGAGGGGTTCATTCGCGAACTGCATCGCAAGATGTTTGATAAGACCTGGCAGTGGGCTGGAACATTTCGCCATAGCAATAAAAACATTGGAGTGGACTGGACGCAGGTGTCGTTAAGGTTGCGCAACTTGCTAGACAATTCAAAATATCAAATCGAAAACCATGTTTACGATGCGGATGAAATGGCAGTGCGGTTTCACCACCAACTTGTCTGGATTCATGCATTCCCTAACGGCAACGGACGCCATGCGCGTTTGCTGGCAGATCTGTTGGTAATGCGCCAAGGTCGCCCGAGACTGACATGGGGCGGTGGTGAGGCTGCCATCGCCTCAGTGGGAGAACTCCGAAATCATTACATCACAGCATTGCGAGCAGCCGATCAAGGGCAGTTCAACGATTTGATCGCGTTTGCCCGCAGCTAAAAGAAGAGCAATGGTCCAGCGAGAAAAAACGCACAAGGTATTGGCGCTGGTACTGGTCTGAGCAGCGCAAGCTGCTGGAGCTCGAGGACTAGCACACCGCTAAATGAATCATTAATGAGTCTTGAAGTAGTTTCATGCACCATAAACGACCCACACCTCTCTTGACTTTACCCACAAGACGATGAATAATGCGTCATAAATATTACATATGGAAACTTCGCGGATCACTAATAAGGCATCGTCATGGTTAAACCGGTTTCCCGCCCTTATTCGCAGTACAGCCTGAACGCGCTCGAACTGCTGGGGCAACTCGTGCATGAGGCACGTGTGGCTAAGGCGTTGACTGCCGCAGATCTGGCTGCGCGCGCAGGTATCTCGCGTGCTTTGCTTGCGCGCATAGAGCGGGGAGATCCGGGCTGCTCGATTGGGGCTGTGTTTGAGGTGGCAACGATCTGTGGTGTGCCACTGTTTAATCTGGAGCAACGGCAGTTAACGACTCATTTGGCCATGCATAGAGAAAAAATGGCCCTGCTGCCAAAAGCCGTCCGTACGCGAGTCAAAGGGGTGAAAGATGACTTCTAAGATCGAATCCGCGTACGCAGAGGCTTATGTTTGGGTTTGGCTGCCTGACGCAACGCAGCCGGTGGTTGCAGGCTTGCTGTCAAGACAAGGCGAGCAGTTGGTGTTCAACTACGGTCGAAGCTATTTGGCTCGTTCGGACGCTATTGCCCTTTATGCCCCTGAGTTGCCACTTCAATCGGGCAGCATTCCACTCATTGCGGGATTAAGCATGCCGAGTTGCTTGCGCGATGCATCTCCCGATGCCTGGGGTCGTCGTGTGCTGATCAACCGTAAGTTGGGAGTGAAGGGAGCAGACGCATCCGAGATTGAACTGGATGAGTTGACGTATCTGTTGGAGTCTGGCTCGGACCGGATCGGGGCGTTGGATTTCCAAATGTCGGCGACCCAATACGTACCAAGACAAACCAAGCAACCTTCGCTCGAGGAATTACAAACAGCAGCAGAAAAGGTCGAGAAGGGTGTTCCGCTCTCGCCCGAGTTGGATCAGGCATTACTTCATGGGACATCCCTCGGCGGTGCGCGCCCTAAAGTGATGCTCGACGATGGTCAGAGAAAGTACATCGCTAAGTTTTCCGCCAGCAATGACCTCTTCAGCGTGGTCAAAGCAGAGTTCATTGCCATGCGTTTGGCGCGTAAGGCGGGATTGAATGTGGCCAGCGTTGCTCTGCGCACGGCCATGGGAAAAGATGTTTTAGTGATTGAGCGTTTTGATCGCGTTGCCGAGGGTGATCAATGGCGTAGGCGCGCCATGGTTTCAGCGCTGACCTTGTTTGAACTTGATGAAATGATGGCCGCGTATGCGAGCTATGAGAAGCTCGCTGAAATCATTCGCCACCGATTCAGCGAGCCGAAAGCAACGCTGCGTGAACTGTTTTCACGGATTGTTTTCAACATTCTGAGTGGCAACACAGATGATCATGCGCGTAACCACGCTGCGTTTTGGAACGGAAATCAGTTGTCCTTGACACCCGCCTATGACATTTGTCCGCAATCACGCTCGGGGCTGCAGGCCTCGCAGGCCATGCTCATTCGTGGTGGGGATCGAAGCAGCCATCTCTCTACGTGCATTGCTGCCGCCGCATCATTTCTACTCGCAAGAGAAGAAGCTATTGCCATCATTAACCATCAGGTGAATGTCATAGAAAACGAATGGCAAGCTATTTGCGATGAAGCAAGATTGAGTGAAGTCGACCGAGCATTGTTCTGGCGGCGGCAGTTTTTAAATCCATTCGCTTTCCTCAACGCACCGGAGGAAGTTCGAGTTCCTTTGGCTGGCTGAAGGTAGATGCTGAAGACACAATTTACAGTTTTTACCGATCGCCCCCCGAAGTTAAACTGCCCATATCGACACAAAACGAATGACTTCCATCCCCCAACACATCGCCATCATCATGGACGGCAACGGCCGCTGGGCGCAAAAGCGCCATATGCCACGCACCGTCGGCCATGCCAAGGGTGCTGCAGGTGTGCGCGATTTGGTCGAGTTTTGCGCGAACAAGGGCGTGAAATACCTCACCCTGTTTGCCTTCAGTACCGAAAACTGGAGCCGTCCTGAAGAAGAAGTCTCCACCCTCATGGGCCTCTTCCTGCAGTACCTAGAAAAAGAACTCAAAAACCTCTCTCAAGCAGGTGTGCGTTTGCAGGTCATTGGCGACGTCACGGGTTTTGCGCAGGAGTTGCAAGACCGCATTGACGAAGCTGTCAAAGTCACGGCGGGTAACGAAGGTATTGTGTTGACGGTTGCTGCCAACTATGGTGGGCAGTGGGACATCGTGCAGGCAATGCAGAGTTGGCAAGCATTGCATCCGCAGGCTAACGCGCAAGAATTGACGCAAGAGGAGTTGGCGAAGTATTTGAGTACCGCCCACATGCCAGACCCAGACTTGCTCATTCGTACCGGTGGTGAGCAACGCATCAGCAACTTCCTTTTGTGGCAAGTGGCTTATGCGGAACTGTATTTCACTGATGTGTTGTGGCCGGAGTTTGACACAGAGCAGTTGGCGTTGGCATTGGATTGGTTCCAGACGCGTCAGCGGCGGTTTGGGCAGGTCGAAGCATAAATAATGCTGTTTTTTCTTTGAAACAGAGACATATTTCGCTTTTCTCGGATCTGCAACAATAGGGTCAGTTAACTAATTGGCGGGGCGGTAGCCATGATCTGCCCGGTTAAAACTAGTCAGCCATAAAACTTGTCAGACACTCAAAGCCCAGAAAAGATCTATGTAGCCGGCCATCGTGGCATGGTCGGCTCTGCCATCGTTCGCGCATTGCAGAAACAAGGCAAAACAAACATCGTCGCTCGGACCCGCGCAGAGCTGGACCTTGCTAACCAAGCCGCCGTGCAACAGTTCTTTGCGCAAGAAAAGCCCTCACAGGTGTACCTTGCTGCTGCCAAGGTGGGTGGCATCCATGCGAACAACACTTATCCGGCAGAATTTATCTACCAAAACCTCATGGTGCAGGCCAATGTGGTCGACGCAGCATTTAGAAACGGCGTGCAAAAACTGTTGTTTCTAGGATCGAGCTGCATCTACCCCCGCATGGCAGCTCAACCTATGCGTGAGGACGCATTACTCACGGGCGTTTTAGAGCCCACCAATGAGCCCTATGCCATCGCCAAAATCGCTGGCATCAAGCTCTGTGAAAGTTACAACCGCCAATACGGCCATAGCCACGGCGTGGACTACCGTAGCGTTATGCCTACCAACCTTTATGGCCCTGGTGACAACTACCACCCAGAGAACAGCCACGTCATCCCTGCCCTGATCCGAAGGTTCCATGAGGCCAAGGTAGGGCAAGCGCCGAGTGTTGCGATCTGGGGTACGGGCACGCCGCGCCGTGAGTTTTTGTTTGTTGACGACATGGCCGAAGCAAGTCTGCATGTCATGAAACTGCCCAAAGCGCTTTATAACCAGCACACACAACCCATGCATAGCCACATCAACGTGGGCAGCAGTTCAGATGTGACCATTGCCGAACTAGCACACCATGTTGCGCAAACAGTGGATTACAAAGGTCAAATAAGATTTGACACCAGCAAGCCCGATGGTTCCCCGCGCAAGTGGATGGATAGTTCTCGTCTCCAGGCCTTAGGTTGGAGGCCGCAAATAGATTTACAACAAGGCCTCGCAACCGCCTACCAAGACTTTTTGAAACACCACGCTTTAAAACCATGACGCTAGCCAAACCGAACCAAAAGCAAAAAGTAGCCCTAATCACCGGCGTTACAGGTCAAGACGGCTCCTACCTTGCTGAGTTCTTGTTAGAAAAAGGCTACATCGTCCACGGCATCAAGCGCCGTGCCTCTCTATTTAACACCCAGCGCGTTGACCATATCTACCAAGACCCGCACATTGACAACGCCAACTTCAAGTTGCACTACGGCGACCTGACGGACACCAGTAACCTCATCCGCATCGTTCAAGAAACGCAGCCAGACGAGATCTACAACTTAGGCGCGCAAAGCCATGTGGCGGTGAGTTTCGAAAGCCCCGAATACACCGCTGATGTAGACGCGATGGGTACCCTCCGTTTACTAGAGGCGATACGCATTTTGGGGTTGGAGAAGAAAACCCGTTTCTACCAAGCTTCTACATCTGAGCTATATGGTTTGGTACAAGAAACCCCGCAAAAAGAAACTACACCCTTTTACCCCCGCAGCCCTTATGCAGTGGCCAAGATGTACGCCTACTGGATTACGGTCAACTACCGCGAAGCCTATGGCATGTATACGTGTAACGGCATCTTGTTTAACCACGAGAGCCCTCGGCGTGGCGAGACCTTTGTGACCCGCAAAATAACCAGGGGTTTGGCTAACATCAGCCTTGGGCTGGAAGACTGCCTTTACATGGGTAATATTGACGCCCTTCGTGATTGGGGCCATGCCAAAGACTATGTGCGCATGCAATGGATGATGCTTCAACAAAATCAGCCTGAGGATTTTGTGATTGCAACTGGGATGCAATATAGCGTGAGACAGTTTATTGAATGGACCGCTCAAGAACTCGGCATGATGATTCGCTGGGAAGGTGAAGGTGTGAATGAAGTGGGCTACTACAACGACAGATCCATCGTCCGTATCGATTCGCGTTATTTTCGCCCTACAGAAGTTGATACTTTGTTAGGCGATCCTGGTAAGGCAAAGAGATTGCTAGGTTGGACGCCTGAAGTCTCTGCTCAGGAAATGTGCAAAGAGATGGTGGCTGAGGATCTTGCGCTAGCGAAGCAGCATGCTTTGTTACGGGCAAGTGGGTATGAGGTGAATGTTAGCGTGGAGTGATCCGGCGAAAGAAGCCAATATTTAACTTTTGATGAAATCGCAAAACATGCCCGCTCTCATTCACCGGCTTTGGATGCATTTAAGTAGCAAGCGGCACACGCAGATCTTTTTGCTTTTAATGCTGATGATTATGGTTTCCCTTGTCGAGATCGTTAGTGTCGGATCAATACTCCCATTTTTGGCAGTGCTAACTACACCAGATAAAGTGTTCAATCACAAGTTCGCGATCCCCATTATTCGATGGTTAAATCTATCTGACCCGAAAGACCTCTTGCTCCCATTTACCGTAGCTTTTTGCGCTGCGGCAGTGCTTTCAGCATCTGTGAGATTGTTATTGGTATGGGCTCAAACAAAGCTGTCCTATTCAATTGGGGCGGACATCGCATTAAATGTATACAAGCGCACACTCCATCAACCCTATTCAATTCACATAGCGCGTAATAGTAGTGAAATTATCAACGGAGTTTATGGCAAAGCCTTTGGAATCAGCAGTTACGTCATTATTCCTAGCTTAGTAATAGCAAGCACCGCTATTTTATTGATAGCCATACTAGCTACGCTCTTAACGATTGAGCCTGTGGCTACTTTGTCGGGTGTAGTTGGCCTGGGATTGATATACAGTTTTGTTGTCAAATACAGCCACAGGCGTTTATTTAACAACAGTCGCCAGATAGCTGATCAGGCTGGCAAGGTCATCCGCTCTTTACAAGATGGTCTGGGAGGTATTCGGGACGTTCTGATCAATCATTCGCAAAATATTTACTGTGAAGCCTTTGCAAAAGCTAACAAATTGCTTTGCAATGCGCAGTCTCAGACGGCGTTAATTTCTCAAAGCCCTCGCTATACGGTGGAGGCTGTCGGAATTTTCACAATTGCCATACTTGCTTACAACTTAGCGGTCCGAGACCAAGGGCTTTCCATGGCTATACCCTTGTTGGGTGCGCTGGCTTTGGGTGCGCAACGTTTATTGCCATTGATGCAGCAAGCCTTTCAGGCGTGGGCCTCTATACGCGGAAACCAGGCGTCTTTTGTCGATACGCTAGAGTTACTTGATCAGCCCATGAATATCTACGAATCTTCAGATAATTCCAAGTTGTCATTTGAGCATTCAATTCGCTTCAATGCAGTAAGTTTCAAATACCGTGCGGGTTACGTTAATGTACTTAGCGATCTAGAGCTTGTAATTCCCAAGGGTAGTCGCGTAGGTTTCATCGGTGCAACTGGAAGCGGAAAGAGCACCTTACTTGATTTATTACTGGGCTTGTTAACTCCAACTGAAGGATCATTGGAGGTTGACGGCACCCCTATCGATGCAAGCAACTGCCGTGCTTGGCAGTCTCGCATTGCTCACGTGCCACAAAGCATTTTTTTGACTGACAGTACTGTGACAAGCAATATTGCTTTTGGTGTTTCGCCCGAAAAAATAGATCATTCTAAAGTTCGTAGTTCCGCTGCCCGAGCCCAAATCCTCGATTTCATAGAGTCTTTACCCCAGGGTTTTGACACTGAGTTGGGCGAGCGTGGGGTTCGCTTCTCTGGCGGACAACGGCAGCGCATAGGTATCGCCCGGGCTCTATACAAGCGCGCCGACCTGATAATCTTTGATGAGGCTACCAGCGCGCTTGACAATGAGACTGAGAGCGCAGTCATGGAGGCGATAAATTCGCTGAGCCAAGACCTAACCATCCTAATCGTTGCGCACAGACTGACTACATTGAAAAATTGCGACTTGATTGTTCAACTTGATACGGGTCGCATATCGCGAACCGGCCCCTACCAAGAACTCGTTAACTCCTTATAGGCATAAGAATGCTAACTAATTCCTCCATCCTGGTTACAGGGGGCACCGGATCCTTCGGCAACACTTTCGTGCCCATGACCCTAGCCAAGTACAACCCTCGCCGCCTTGTTATTTTTTCGCGTGACGAGATGAAGCAGTGGGAAATGGCAAAGCTCTATGGAGACGACGAACGGGTGCGCTTCTTCATAGGTGATGTACGCGACAAGGACAGGCTGGTACGCGCTCTTGATGGTATTGACTATGTCGTCCATGCCGCCGCCACTAAGATCGTTCCCACTGCCGAGTACAACCCCTTTGAATGCGTTAAGACCAACATTAACGGCGCCATGAATCTGATTGACGCCTGCATAGATAAGGGAGTCAAGCGTGTAGTCGCACTCTCCACTGATAAGGCAAGCAGTCCTATCAATCTATACGGGGCAACCAAATTGGCCTCTGACAAATTATTTGTTGCGGGTAACTCCTATGCGGGGGCACATGAGACTAGATTTTCTGTGGTGCGTTATGGCAACGTAATGGGCTCGCGTGGATCAGTTATTCCGTTCTTCTTGTCACAGGTTAGCAAGGGCGTTTTGCCCATTACGGATGATCGCATGACGCGATTCATGATCACCCTTGAGCAAGGAGTCGACTTGGTATGGCATGCATTCAATGACATGGTTGGTGGTGAAATTTACGTCAAGAAAATTCCTTCTATGAAAGTGGTTGATGTTGCAAGCGCTATTGCCCCCGAAGCGAGGCTTGAAATCATCGGCATACGACCCGGGGAAAAACTCCATGAGCAGATGATTGGACTTGAGGATGCTCCCCACACCTATGGCTATCCAGAGCACTATAAAATCTTGCCGGCCATACACAGTTGGAGTCAAGACCCCGCGCGGATTAACGGTGGTTACAAGGTGGATAAAAACTTTGTTTACAGCTCTGACAACAATACCGAATGGATGAACGCTGACACATTGCGGCATTGGGTTGACGCTAACCGAAAAAAAATTGAAATCCAATAGCGTCGCTTACTGGAAGTCTCATTTTTGAAACTCGCTTTAGGTACAGTCCAGTTCGGTCTCGCTTACGGAGTAGCCAATAAAACTGGCCAAGTAGATCTTAATGAAATGAAAGCCATGTTGCAGTTTTCTGCAATGAATGGCATTGACACATTGGACACCGCTGTCAAGTATGGGGATGCCGAGAATCGTCTAAGAGACGTTGGGGCCAAAGATTTTCGTATCGTGACAAAGTTACCCCCTGTTCCGGATGGTTGCGTGGTGGAGCAATGGGTACGAGATCAAGTTAAGAAGTCACTGCACAGAATGGGTATCGACAAGCTTTTCGGCCTGTTGCTCCACCAGTCCGATCAGTTGGTAGGTCCAATTGGGCGGCCCTTATTTGAAGCGTTGCAAAATTTGAAGCACTGCGGCTTGGTTCAAAAAATCGGCGTTTCTATCTACTCGCCTGCAGAGTTGGAAGGTCCCGTGGAGCACTACCGACTCGACCTAGTGCAAGCCCCTTTTAACCTGGTAGATCGAAGGCTCCACACTTCGGGGTGGATGCAGCGGTTGGTCGATTGTGGAGTAGAAATTCATACGAGATCGGCATTTTTGCAGGGCTTGCTTTTAATGAAGCGTGATCAAATTCCCGAAAAATTTAGCCAGTGGAATTACTTGTGGGATGTCTGGCATCACTGGCAAGGCCACCACAATGCATCTGCAGTTCAAGCTTGCTTGGCATTTACCATGGCTTTTCCTCAAATTAGTCGCGTTGTGGTTGGTGCTGACAGTCTGCAGCAGTTGAAACAAATCATCGATGCATCAACTAACCCTTGGGTAAAAGATTTTCCTGATATCAGTACAGATACAGAAAATCTCATAAATCCCTTTATGTGGCGACATTTATGAAAACAGTCGTAATTGTTCAGGCGCGTATGGGATCTACGCGATTGCCGAATAAGGTCATGAAACCCATTGGGGGCACCCCCATGATTGAGCTATTGCTCTCACGGCTTTCCAGGGCAAAAGAGGTTAGCCAAATCATAGTTGCCACCTCAATTGATAAGAACAATCTCCCGCTAGTAAGCTGGGTTAGCCGTCTTGGGTACGCTTGCGTACAAGGCAGCGAGGCAGATGTGCTCGACCGATACCTGGTCGCAGCAAAGGCCCACAACGCTGAAGTCGTAGTCCGAATCACAGGTGACTGCCCCTTGGTCGACGCTGTACTTTTGGATGAAATGATCATTCAATTCAAGTCAACGGGGGTTGACTATCTCTGCAATAACTATCCGCCAACCTTCCCCGATGGATTGGACATAGAGATTTTCAAATTTAGTGCGCTGGAGCAGGCCGCTAATGAAACGAATCTTCCGTTCAATCGTGAGCACGTCACACCGTTCCTGCGAGAGCCGGGTCGATTCAACGTGGCGACTGTTCAGCATGATTCAAATTTGTCACACCTACGCTGGACGGTGGATGAGGCTGTGGACTTTGAAGTCATCTACAAGGTTTTTGCTCATTTTTTCCCAGATATACACTTTGGCTGGCAACAGGTTTTGAACTTGGAGACCAGTCATCCGCAAATTTTCTCCATCAATAAGCAGATCCACCGCAATGAAGGGGCCGTAATGGGAACAGGTCAAAAACTCTGGAAACGCGCAAAGCACGTTATACCAGGTGGCAATATGCTCCTATCCAAGAGGGCAGAAATGTTTCTGCCCGAACAGTGGCCAGCCTATTTCAGTAAGGCCAAGGGCTGCACAGTGTGGGACCTCGATGGAAATGCGTATACCGATATGTCCATTATGGGGATCGGAACAAACATTTTGGGCTATGGCCATCCAGAAGTTGATGCCGCTGTGCACCAAACAATTGATGCTGGCAACATGGCAACCTTAAATTGCCCAGAAGAAGTCTACCTGGCAGAGCGGCTAGTAGACCTACATCCTTGGGCTGATATGGTCCGACTTGCCCGCACGGGCGGTGAGGCAAATGCCATTGCAATTCGGATAGCCCGCGCAGCCTCAGGCCGCGATAAAGTCGCCATCTGCGGCTACCACGGCTGGCATGATTGGTATCTTTCGGCGAACTTAGGGGATGAAAAAAACCTGACAGGCCACCTATTGCCTGGGCTAGAGCCAAACGGCGTTCCTCAAAATTTGAAAGGAACAGTTTTTCCGTTTACCTACAACAACTTCGAGGAACTCGAATCGCTTGTGTCTAGGCATGAGATCGGCGTTATTAAAATGGAGGTCATGCGTAATCACGGCCCTGCGGGCAACTTCCTTCACAAAGTGCGCAAGCTGGCGACGGACCACAACATAGTGCTGATATTTGACGAATGCACCTCCGGATTTCGTCAATCGTTCGGGGGGCTTCACAAGCTGTATGGTGTCGAACCTGACATGGCAATGTTTGGCAAGGCACTTGGCAACGGCTATGCAATTACGGCAACGATTGGTCGGCGCTCTGTCATGGAGGCAGCCCAAACCACCTTCATCAGCAGTACATTTTGGACCGAACGCATCGGGTCTACTGCTGCACTGAAAACACTTGAAGTGATGGAGCGAACTAACTCTTGGGAAGCCATCAACCAAACCGGCTTGGATGTCACCGCGGGTTGGAATGCATTGGCGGCAAAGCATGGCCTGTCAATCACAACAAATGGCCTACCCGCACTGACCGGGTTTTCGTTTAACAGTGCCAATTCATTGGCATATAAAACCTTGATCACCCAGCAAATGCTGGACAAGGGGTATTTGGCAGGCACCAACTTCTACGCGTGCACAGAACATACTCCGAGTATCGTAGCGGCATTCTTGAATGAACTCGATCCAATTTTTGCTTTAATCAAAGAGTGCGAGGAAGGGCGTGATGCGTTGAGTCTATTGAATGGACCTATATGCCATGCCGGTTTTAAGCGTTTGAATTAACCCTCCAATAGGGTGCCCAGAAAATAAAACAAGGAAATAAAAATGAATGTAATTGTGCGGCAGACTTGCCGCCTATGCGGCTCCAAAAGTCTCACGCCGATTTTAGACTTGGGGCCGCAAATGCTTGCATCCGCGTTTGCCTCCAAAGACAACCAAGACCGGTTGCCCACCCGCAAGGTACCTTTAGAATTAGTGCGCTGCAACCCCGAGCTGGATGAAAATGCCTGTGGCTTGGTACAACTTAAGCACACCTTCCCGAGCGACATCATGTACACCGATTATTGGTATGCGTCGGGCGTCAACCAAACCATGCGTGATGCACTAGCCGACATCACCGCTAAGGCGGTTCAGCACGTACAAATACTCAAGGGCGATATTGCAGTCGATATTGGCTGCAATGACGGAACCTTGTTGAAATCATACAAAAACCTTTCACTTGAGCTGGTGGGGTTTGATCCAGCGAAAAATTTCCTCGGTGTGACTGATGAAGGTTTTACGCGAATCAACGACTACTTCAACAAGCAAGCCTACATTGCAGCAAAAGGGCAACGCAAAGCCAAAATCGTTACCAGTATCGCGATGTTTTACGATTTGGAAGATCCAGTTTCGTTTACCAACGATATTGCAGATATCTTGGCTGATGATGGCATCTGGGTGCTGCAGATGGCAGATTTGCCAAATATGTTGGCGCACAACATGTTTGATAATATTTGCCATGAGCATACGACCTATTACTCTCTTGCTCCCATGGAGTATATTTTTGAGCGCTGTGGCATGAAACTCGTTGACGTAGAGATGAATAACGTCAATGGTTCTAGCTACCGTTTCTATATCCGTAAGGCGGCTGGGTCCGATGCAACGGTGGAAGCAGTGAAGCGTATCGCTAAAGTCCGGTTTGATGAATTTAATATGGCTCTTGATACAGACGAGCCATACAAGAAATTCAAAGAAAACATTGAACGCAATAAAAATGATCTATTGTTCTTTATCAATCAAGAGCGCGCAAAAGGCAAAAAAATATTTGTTTATGGAGCCTCGACCAAGGGAAATGTCCTATTGCAATATTGTGGGCTAAATGAAGAAATCATCCCATATGCTGCGGAACGCAATCCTAGAAAATGGGGAACGAAAACCTTAGGCTCAAATATCCCAATCATTTCTGAAGAAGACGCCCGAGCGATGAAGCCGGATTATTTTCTAGTTTTGCCATATCACTTCCTCGATGAAATGATGGTGCGCGAAAAAGAGTTTATTGAACGCGGCGGAAAATTTATTGTTCCAGTCCCTACCGTGAAGTTAGTGCCGTGAAATTATCCGTGGTGGTTTGTGTTCGGAACGAAGAAGCACGTCTTCGCGATTGCCTAGTGTCTGTTTATGCAAACCATCCTGATGAAGTCATTTTGGTAGATGGGGACTCATCTGACGGCACGTTGGCTATTGCGCGTGAATTCGCCGATATCCAAATTATTGAAAGCAAGAATTCCAGCCTTACATGCGATCGCCAAAAGGGGCTGGATGCGGCAAAAAATCAATTGGTTGCAATGATTGATGCGGATCACCGATTGGGGCCAAATGATCTTGAATCCTTGCTAAAAGATATGGGTGAATTCAAATTTGACATTGTTCAAAGTGGGTTGATTTCACACGCAAACCATGGATTTTGGGACTCCGCAGAGGAGGCATCATGGGAGTTAACACAAAATATACCTGGACTTCGGAATATGGTGGGCACTGCCCCTGCAATTTACAACAAACGTGTATTTGAGTTCGCCCGGTTCGACGATCACATTACGTCCACTATTGACGACACGGATTTTTCTTATCGACTTTCCAAGTTTCCTGCCCTTCGCTTCGGTGTTGGCCACACCAAGATTCGACAGTTCCACTTCTCTGGTTTCACAACCTATGTAAAAAAATTCCAGTGGTATGGTAAAGGCGATGGTGAGTTCTGCCGAAAGCACCCTGAGCGTATGCCATCGATGATTTTCCATCTTCTTGTTAGATACCCTGTACTCCATTCATGGAAAGCTGTTCGCACTGGCAATTTGCGTGCGGTACCATTTTTTATGCTCCAAGGCTTGCTGCGCTTTGCCGGTTTGGTGCGATATTTCATTAGGGCAATCTAAAAACGGATATGCCCGCTGGATGAAAAAAATTGCGATCATTACAGGCATTTATGGGCAAGATGGATCACTTCTTGCCGAACAATTGCTTGCTCAGGGTCACCGTATTGTAGGACTTGTCCATAAAGTCAGACCGGAATTTCTCGGCATAGAAAACGCCGAAATCATTGAAGCAGACATTGCAGACCTTGCCACCATGCGCTCAGTGTTTAAGAAGATTCAGCCAGATGAGTGTTATCACCTGGCGGCTGCGCACCATTCATCCGAACAAACTACAGCAGCCGACTTTCGGATGCAAATGTTGCGTGTTAATTTTCTTGCTACGCAGGTACTCATCGATACTATTTTGGATAGTCTGCCGCAATGTCGCTTTCTTTATGCGGGTTCATCCCAAATGTATACGCCAAGTGAAGGCGTCGTGGTGGTGGATGAATGCTCACCGTATAGCCCCAGTAGTTACTACGGAATTACGAAGGTAGCCGGTGCGCACCTGGTTGGCCTGATGCGCCGTGAGCGCAAGCTATGGGGGCTAACAGCAATCCTGTTCAACCACGAGTCCACGCGCCGGCGACCAGAGTTTTTGAGCCGCAAGGTGACAATGGCAGCTGCGCAAAGCCGTATCAATCAAGATAGGAACGGGTTGGGCGCGCAGACTAAGCTCGAGCTCCGCGACATATCCGCGCGAGTCGACTGGTCCGCTGCTATAGATGTTGTCCGAGCTATGCAAATGAGCCTGCAAACCGAACAGCCGCAAGACTATGTACTAGCGTCTGGTCAAATCCACTCTGTCAGGGAACTGCTTGACGAAGCGTTCAGGGCGGTTAACTTGAACTGGGCTGAGCATGTTGTAGCGCATGAGTCTGGTGTTGGGCACTGTCTGCAGGGCAACTCGCAAAGAGCGCGTGATGTGCTGGGTTGGCGTCCCCGGTACTCATTTCCTACCTTGATTCAAGAAATGGTGAAGCACGATTTACACACAATAGGTGGCAACTGAAATGCGAGTGTTGGTAACTGGTGGAACCGGCATGTTGGGTTCAACCCTGGTTCCAGTGCTGAAAGCAGCCGGGCACTATGTGGTTACTCAAAGCCGCAACTCGGGCGGCGCTTGTAGCGCGGATCTGACGGATTTTCAGGCAACAATGTCAATGTTGAAGGAAACTCGCCCTGAATGCATCGTCAACCTGGTGGCGCAAACCAACGTAAATTCCTGCGAAGCGGATTTGCATTCAGCCTATTTGTTAAACGTAAGGACGGTAGAAAACCTTGCAGCCGCTATACGCCAGTATGAAAATATTCACCTGATTCAAATTTCAACCGATCAGGTTTATGACGGAGTTGGGTTGAGCAAAGAAGATGAGGTGCGAATGACAAACAACTATGCAATAACCAAATATGCTGGAGAGATTGCCGCTACGATGGTCCAAGGCACTGTGCTGCGTACCAACTTTTTTGGCCCTAGCGCGTTGGTTGGTCGGCTAAGCTTTAGCGACTGGTTATTGAAAAATCTTCGGGAGCATATTCCGTTTAATGCATTTTCCGACGTGATTATCAATCCGTTGAGTATGGCTACTTTGAGTTTGATGATTAACAAAGTTATTCAAACGCCCGTTGCAGGCGTGTTTAATCTGGGTAGTCAAAATCCGCTGTCGAAGGCAGATTTTGCCTTTCAAGTGGCAAACACATTTGGTTTGGAGGCAACCCATATGCGGATGGGCTCGGTGGATGCGCTAGGTTTGCCCGCCCGTAGACCGAAGGACATGTCAATGGATTGCGCCTTGTTTTCGCACACATTTGGCGTTTCATTGCCATCCCTTAAGCATGAAATACAAACATTGAAAGTTGAATCGGTATGACGGCTCCGAAGCGCTTAATGGAAATCGACGGCCGCCAAATTGGTGATGATGAGCCTACATATTTCATCGCGGATATTGCTGCCAACCATGATTCAAACCTAGAGCGAGCGAAAGAGCTAATTTATTTGGCTAAAAAAGCCGGTGCCGATGCTGCTAAATTTCAGCACTTCAAGGCGGAGAGTATTGTTAGTGACAAAGGATTTAAGTCTCTGGTCAACGACAATACCCATCAGGCCAATTGGAAAAAATCAGTCTTTGATGTGTACAAAGATGCGTCTGTAAGCCTTGATTGGTCGTCCGAGCTAAAAAAAACTTGCGATGACGCAGGCATAACATTCTTTACTTCGCCGTACGCATTTGATTTGGTCGATCACATAGACCCATTTGTGCCTGCATACAAAATTGGGTCTGGTGATATTACATGGATCGAATTAATCCAATACATCGCCTCAAAGAATAAGCCTTACATTCTTGCAACAGGTGCTTCGTCTTTGGACGATGTGCAGCGTGCAGTTACTGCTGCATTGGCCGTGAATTCCAACTTTGCCCTTCTGCAATGCAACACAAATTACACCGCTAGCCTTGAAAATTTTAAATACATCCAGCTCAATGTATTAAAAACATACCGCCAACTATTCCCCAGCTTGGTGCTGGGGTTAAGTGACCACACACCCGGACACAGCACGGTCCTTGGCGCTGTCGCACTTGGTGCTCGTATCGTAGAAAAGCATTTCACTGATGATGTAAGCCGAGTGGGCCCGGATCATCAGTTTTCCATGGATCCTCAATCTTGGCATGAAATGGTGTCCCGTACTCGCGAACTGGAAGCAGCGCTTGGAAATGGCGTTAAGTCAGTTGAAGACAATGAAAAAGCGAGCGCAGTCGTACAGCGTCGAGCAATCTACGCCACACGCGGCTTGTCTACTGGGTCAACTGTGCAAGCTACCGACCTAACTTTTTTGCGGCCCTGTCCTGCGGATGCAATTGCTCCTTACGATGCTCAAGGCCTGATTGGTCGCGTAGTTAAGCGGGATATTTCAGTAGGGGAGCACCTTAAATGGAGCGATCTAGTTTAGGCATAGTAATTCCCGCATTCAATGAGGCACGCACTATTGCCAAGGTGGTCGCCCAGTGCAATGTCTATGGACGGTCAATTGTGGTTGATGATGGCTCCAGCGATGCCACTGGCGATATAGCTGAAGCAGCTGGAGCAGAGGTGGTTCGTTTCGGGGTCAACAGAGGGTATGACGCTGCTCTAGAAAGTGGCTTCCAGCAGGCTGCCAAACTCGGATGCATATATGTGATAACTATTGACGCAGATGGGCAGCACGATCCGACACTGCTGGCAAAATTTTGCAGCCTGCTTGACTCTGGGGCCGACATTGTTTTAGGGAACCGCAACGAGCGGCCTCGCTTGGCAGAACTCTGTTTCTCACTGCTGACGCAGTTCCTGTATGGTCTGAAAGACCCTCTTTGTGGACTAAAGGGATATCGTATGTCTATTTATGAAAAGTTGGGGCATTTTGATTCCTACAACTCAATTGGCACCGAACTGGCGCTATTTGCAGTTCGAAATGGTTTTCTAATAGAGCAGGTACCAATTGCAGTGCGTGAGCGGATTGATGCCCCTCGCTTTGGCCGGCGTTTGCGTGCAAATTACAAAATATTCCGCGCGATGTTGCTGTCATTCACCCACATGAAGCGGATTAATACCATTGCGGGGCACTGAATTGCCAATTGATTAATGGCGTAGGTACATCAACTTATTTTTCTTTCTTAGATGAAATCTTTTTCAAAGGTGCAAGATGAATTTCGAAGAATTTTATAAAAACAGACTAGAGCAAAAAGAATGGATGCGGATGAATGGGCTCAATGAGGGCGCACCCGAGAAGAATGGGGAGTTTACGGCTTTTAAAACCTTAAAAAAATACTGTGATGTTTTTGTTGACATTGGTGCGAACAACGGAATTTTCATTGATCAATGGAATGATGTGGGCTCAGAAGTCAAAGACCTCCCCTCTTATGCCCTGATTTTCGAACCTAACCCCAAGCTGAAACCAACACTTGAGAAAAAAATTGTTCATGGGCGTTTGATTCAAGAAGCACTGAGTGACGAAGTCGGTACGGCAACGTTCAATATTTACAGTGCGGATGACACGACTTCGAGCCTGTTAGATAGGGAGGACATGATGCCGCACTTTACCGATGCAGTCACCAAACTCGAAGTAAAAATAAATACCTTGGATAACTACATCTCGGAAATTCAAAATAAATCAAGTGCCGGTCTGTTTGTGAAGATGGATGTGGAAGGCGTTGAGTTACCTGTATTGAAAGGCGCGAGGGAGCTTTTGGCAACTACTTCCAATGTTTTTTTGATGTTTGAATATTCAAAGGCATGGAAACTTGGTGGGCACTCTTTGAAAAATGCTTTTCATTCGCTGGATAGGTTAGGACTTAGCCTATTCCGCATAACGCCTTTGGGCTTGGAGGCGCTTAGGTTCTACACCCCCGAAATGGATGGGCCAGACTATTGCAACTACTTTGCAGTAAAGGGCTTTGATTTAAATGAGATTCTCGAGCGCACATCAATTCCATCCGATACACACAATTGGAATGATTTCTATAAATTTCCTTAATATCCAGGGCTAATTGTCAGAGAAAGTAGAAGATGAAGATCGTTGCGACGATTGAGGCGCGCATGACATCGTCGCGCTTGCCAGGAAAGGTGCTCTTGGATGCTGTAGGTAAACCAATGCTGCAGCATTTAATTGACCGATTGCGCGCTGTGCCCTCTGTCAACTCGATAGTGTTGGCAACAACAATCAATGCGGCAGACGATGTGTTAGTCGAGTTTGCAAGTAAGCATGGTGTGTTGGTATATAGGGGTAGTGAGCTCGACGTTATGGGGCGGGTTATCGGGGCTGCGCAGTTGGCGCAGGCTGATGTAGTGGTGGAGATCACGGGAGACTGTCCCATCATCGACCCCGATCTAGTTGAGCAAACCATCCAAATTTATTTACACAATGATGCTGCCTACGTAAGCAATGGGCATGTTCGAAGCTACCCGGACGGTATGGACTCGCAAGTGTTTGGCCTTGATGTGCTTATCCAATCCGCGGCAATGACAAATGCGCCGTTGGATCGGGAGCATGTATCGTTGCATATTCGGAACAATCCGGCACTCTTTCCGAAATTGACACTCATTGCGCCTCCGTCCCTGCATTGGCCAGAGCTAGGCCTTACTTTGGACGAAGAATCAGACTACCAGTTGTTAAAGAGAATCATAGAAAAGCTGGCGCCAGAAAACCCGCTGTTCAGCTGTTTGGATGTCGTGCGTTTTCTTAGGAAAAATCCTGATTGGGTGGCGATTAATCAAGCCGTAGTTCGAAAAGGGGATGCATGACCCACTCGGCTTTGGTTGTCGGTCTGGGGCAAATAGGAATGGGGTATGACCTGAGCCTCAATCCTGCCGAACACGTATTGACCCATGTACGTGCATTTAAAGAGCATCCTGCCTATCAATTGCAAGGCGCAGTGGATGTGGATCCGCAAAAACGGGCAATATTTGAGGCGAACTATGGTGCGCCTGCATTTGCTACGGTTGAAGCGGCAATGGCCAAAGTTCACCCCGATGTTGTTGCAGTAGCCACGCCCACACAATGGCACGCAGCAAACATGCGAGAGGTACACCATGCGTATGCGCCGAAGGCCATACTTTGCGAAAAACCACTGGCTTTCGATCTAAGCGAAGCACGCGTGATGATCCAACTGGCGTCCGAACGGGGCTGCAAAGTGTTTGTTAACTACATGCGGCGCGCAGAGCCAGGCGTAATTGAGGTCAAGAATCGGATGGCAGATGGGCGTATCGGCAGCCTGGAAAAAGGCGTGGTGTGGTACTCAAAGGGGTTGTTCAACAACGGATCGCATTTTTTGAACTTGCTACAGTACTGGGTTGGCGAGGTAACCGATTTCCAAATCGTCCAGCCGGGTCGCATGTGGAGTGATGCCGATCCAGAGCCAGATGTCTTAATTACGTTTGGATCCAAGCGCGTTTTATTTCTTGCAGCCAAAGAGGAAAATTTTTCCCACTATACCGTTGAGCTATTGTTTTCAAACGGGCGCCTTCGCTATGAGCAGGGTGGTGGAAAAGTGATTTGGCAAGGTGTGGGGAGCGATCAGGCATTCGCCGGATATTCCGTCCTAAAGGATGTGGAGACTTGTTTCAGCACCGATATGGATCATGTGCAATGGCACGTTGCTGACCAGTTGGCCTCCAGTCTTGCTGGGGAAGAATCCGAAATTTGTAGTGCTGTAGAAGCGCTTCGTACAATCGAAGTACTGGCCTCAATTAAAGCGAAATTAGGATGACCAATTCAACTACAGAACGCCTTGCCTTGCATGGTGGTGCAAAGACGATTCTCGCGCCTTTCAAAAGGTACAACTCCATTGGTGCGGAGGAGGTGGCTGCAGCCAAAGAGGTGATTGAGAGCGGTGTGCTGTCCAAATTTTTGGGTTGTTGGGAGCCTGACTTTTATGGCGGGCCCAAAGTACAAGAATTCGAGCGTGCCTGCGAAGCCTATTTTGGGGTGAAGCATGCCGTGACCGTCAATTCCTGGACCTCTGGCCTCATAGCTGCCGTGGGGGCGATTGACATCGAACCCGGAGACGAGGTCATCGTCAGCCCGTGGACCATGTGCGCCAGCGCTACAGCCATTCTGCATTGGAATGCCATACCTGTATTTTCCGACATCGATCCCATCACCTTTTGTATTGATCCTGCTTCGGTGGAAGCGAACATTACGCCTTACACCAAAGCAATACTTGCGGTGGATATCTTTGGTCAGTCTGCCAATATGACCGCGCTCATGGCGCTCGCGGATAAATATGGCCTGAAGGTCATATCTGATACAGCGCAGTCGCCTGGCGCATTAAGCGGGGACAAATATGCGGGCACGCTCGCCCATTTGGGGGGCTACAGCCTCAATTACCACAAACACATTCACACGGGCGAAGGCGGCATCCTGGTCACCGATGACGACTCAATCGCCGAAAAAATGCGCATGATTCGAAACCACGCTGAGGCTGTGGTGGGAGACAGGGGAATCACCGACTTGACGAACATGATTGGGTACAACTTCCGTCTGGGTGAGGTTGAATGCGCGATTGGCATAGAACAACTCAAAAAGTTAAAACACCTAGTGAGTTTGCGACAGCATGCAGCGCAAAGATTTACAAACGGGATTCAAGATCTTCTTGGACTGCGACTACCAACAGTTAGCGCTGGCAATACCCACGCCTATTACATGTACCCCATGGTGCTAGACATTGAACTGCTTGGTGTTTCTCGTGCAGCAATTATCAAGGCGCTTGAGGCAGAGGGCATACCAGGCCTCGCGGCTGGGTATCAAAACTTGCATATGCTACCCATGTACCAAAAAAAGATGGCCTATGGGTCGCACGGTTTCCCTTGGAGTTCTGATATCTGTCGACGTGAAGTCAGCTATAGCAAAGGCATATGTCCCATAGCAGAAGCGTTGCATGAGCAAAGCTACTTCGCCATTGAAATGTGCGTACATGAGCTCCCGGATTCTGATGTCGACTTGATGGTTGCCGCGTTCAGAAAAGTGTGGGCTGCATTGGAGACTTTGCGATGATCTACGCACTTGATGAGCAATACTTCGTTCGTGCATTGCGCCAGAGCGATTTGGCAGGCCCTTACCCCGGATGGTTTGAAGACCAAGCTGTTAGCAGATTTAATTCACATGGCAAATTTCCCAAGACCAGTGATTATTTTCAACACTACTTCAATCAATTAAACGACGAACATCAGTTGGTATGGGCAATTTGCCACAAGGATGATGGACATATTGGGAATATTAGTTTGCAGTTGATTAATTTTATTAATCGCAATGCAGATCTTGGTATTTTGTTGGGCGACAAGCGTCATTGGGGTCAAGGTGTGGGGCTTAAGGCGTCAAAGGCGTTGTTACAGCATGGTTTCTATAAGCTAAATTTGGAACGCATTTACTGCTCATTTGCCGACGGTAACCTTGCAATGCAAAAATTAGCTATGAATATGGGTATGTCACAAGAGGGGCGTTGCAGATCGCACATATATTTAAACGGCGATTTTGTGGACATGATTCGATACGGAATTTTGCGTGCCGAGTGCCCCCGTACTATTTAGCGCTCAATGATTTGTATCGTTTCCCACGACGCTGGTGGTGCAGAAATTCTCGCAAGCTATGCCAAACATGTAAATGGGCCGTGGCTATTTTCCTTGGCAGGTCCGGCCATAAAAGTATTTGCCAGCAAATTGGGGAGTGTTGGCTCTCTAATGCTCGAAGAAGCAATAGAACGGGCAGACGAGGTCCTTTGCGGAACCAGTTGGCAATCAGATTTGGAATGGCAAGCCATTGCTCTGTCCCGAAAAATGGGTAAACGATCTATCGCATTTTTGGACCACTGGGTCAACTATCAGGAACGGTTTTTCCGCGCGGGTGTCCAGCACCTGCCTGATGAAATATGGGTCGGAGATGTCCATGCGGAAGCCCTTGCAAGTGCCGAATTCCCCAGTATCCCTATTCGACTTGTCCCCAACCCCCATTTTGAAGATATCAGGGCTCAGGTTGCGAATTTAAAAAAAGCGTCTAATGATTCTATGCATTCAAACCAGCAGAAATGCAAGGCATTGTTTGTTTGTGAGAACATTTCTGAACATGCGCAAATGCAGCATGGCGATCCACGTTATTGGGGGTATACAGAGTTCGACGCCATCGAATATTTTTTTGAAAACATAACGGCGTTACAAACAGAAATACCTTCAGTAACCATTCGCCCACATCCCTCAGATCCCGCAGGCAAATACGATCACGTAATTGCACAGTACCCACAGTTAGCCCGCTTGAGCAGTGGTCAACCGTTGTTAGCAGACATCGCAGCGGCCGATGTGGTTGTGGGCTGTGAGAGCATGGCATTGGTCATTGCGGTTCAATGTGGTCGTCGCGTTGTATCTTGCATTCCGCTGCAGAAAGTTACGCTCAAACTTCCGTTTAGTGAAATTGAAATTTTTTCTACGCTAGTGCGTAGCCGTGGTGAGTAACTTGATTTCCTTCTTCAACAAGATTCGCGCCCGAATTCGGCGGCTTCTTAGGGATGCTGTATCTCGCACCTTTATTCGCCACAATCGGGCCGTCTTTGCCCGACCCAAAAATTCTGCTACCTCCAAGCGCGAGGTACTTTTTGAGTTGAACTCAATGCATTCTGCGCATATTGCCTACAGCTATTTGGCTAATGTGTTGGCACAGGCAAACGGAGCACGAATTGTCGCTTACCTGCCCCGCGCGCTTGCGAACTGGCGTGAGAAATTGTCGTTTGCTGTTCGTCGACATCTGGGGCTGGATACCTTCGGAATCTATCGCTCATTCGGAACGTCAGGGTTCCTCAATGTCGCACCTGATGTGACGCAAAAACGCCTTGCGGCAGCCTTGCTGCCAGACATCCTTGCACGAATCAAGACCAAGACTGATTTGGAGTTGCTCAGCATTGATGGAGTGTGGATTGGGGATTTGGTTTATGACACCTACTTAATGCGAATGATTCGGCCGACGGTCGACATCAAATGTGAGGAATTTCGTGCGTTTCTGCTGGAATCGCTAGAGCTGTTTTTGTTCTGGAGGGAATATCTTGACATCCACGATGTTTGTGGAATATGTGTCAGTCATTGCGTATATAACCTAGCGATCCCGCTGCGCATAGCGGTTAATAGGGATATACCCGTGTTTCAGGCGAACATCACCCACGTTTATCGCCTCAATCGCCACGAGTTATTTGCCTATAAAGATTTTACTCGTTACCGAAAAAGTTTTGCGACTTTACCCCCTGAAACGCAGCGCGCCGGCCTCGATAAGGCGCGTGAACGCATCAAACGACGCTTTAACGGCGAGGTCGGGGTGGATATGCATTATTCAACTCTTTCAGCTTACGGTGATTCACGCTATGAGAGGCTGTTGAGACCATCTCAGCGCAAGAAGATATTGATCGCTACCCATTGCTTTTTTGATAGCCCACACAGTTACGGAAATAATCTGTTCCCGGATTTCTGGGAGTGGCTCGATTTTCTTGGCCGGCTGACAGAAGAGACAGACTTCGACTGGTATATCAAGACCCACCCCGATTATCTGCCTGGAACAATGGAAATCATTCAGAACTTTATTGCTCGTTACCCTAAACTTACTTTACTACCATCCGATGCTTCGCACCACCAAATTATTGGGGAAGGAATTGACGTTGCCCTGACTGTTTACGGAACCATCGCATTCGAATATGCGGCGCTTGGTAAAGTGGTGATTAATTGCTCCGTTAATAACCCCCATGCCGCTTATGAATTTAATCTGAATCCAAAAACAGTAGATGAGTATCGGAATCTGCTGCTGAGTTTAGACAAGTTGCATTTGGATGTTGATCCTGAGCAGGTGTATCAGTTTTACTTTATGCACCATCTGAACAACACCAACAATCTGTTCTTCGACGATTTCGAGAAAACGATAAATGAGATCGGCGGTTATGGCAACCAGTTTGAACCTGCCATATACGATTATTGGCTCTTACAATGGACTGAGGAGAAACATGAATCACAAATGATTGCCTTTGGTAATTATGTCGATTCTGGCGACTTTCGTATGGAATATAAACACACCGCCCACAAGTAGTTATCTTGACACATGTGTGCTTTATAATTTAAGTTTTAGTCTAGTGCTTTCCGTTCTATGTACTAATAGGGTGCTTTTATTGCAGAATAGTCAGATATGCTTGGCAGTAAAGATTCGAGCTTTAGATAAGGCTAAATTTTGAGTCGAAAAAAAAAATTGTTAAGCGTTTTGCGCGACATCACCCCACCTTTTATTTGGGCGACCCTTCGTCAGCGCTTCGGCCAATATTTTCCAGATATTGCATCTGTTAACTATCAGGGGGTTTCAACCCAGCATAGTATGCGATGTCTTCACGAGGGATATTTTGCTCAGCTTTATGATCGTTATCGAACATTGAATCCAAACAATTCAGAGAATCTTACTAGGCTCAGAATTTATAACGCATGTCTTTTTGCTGAATTTGCCAGGGCTGTTCCTGGAGACTATCTCTCTGCTGGTATTTCTTATGGAATTGCTCCGCGGATCATTTTTGATTTTGTAAAGTTTTGGCAACTAAGCAAGGCGTATCACTTCGTAGACCCTTTTACAGGCTCGAATAACCCGGCTGACAAAAAAAACCATCCCTACAACGAAGACGTGTCTTTCGTCATTCAGCAATATCCCAGCAACGCTGCAATCAAGATTCACAAGGCATTGATTCCAAATTGTTTTCCGATTGACGACATAGAGTTATTGGCTTTCGTCCATCTTAATGTGACGCATCCTCCCTCTGAGGCGGCGTCACTTTCTTACTTGTACGATAAGCTGAGCCCCGGCGGCTTCATTCTAATTGACTACTATGGCTACGGAACTGGACAGTATGAGTGGTTTGATCCGGTTGAGGATCAGTTGGGCATAAAAATTTTTAGCATGGTTACTGGTCAAGGAGTTATCCAAAAGCCATTGGATTTTGTATCGAATAATTATGAGTCTTAGTTGCGGGCCACTTATATCGGTTGGAGTAACAACCTATAACCGCCCTGATTTGCTCGGGGAATGCTTAAGATCAATCCTGCATCAGACATACCAAAATTTAGAAATAATAATAGCAAATGACTATGTTACTGTGCCGGTAACATTCAAGTCGCTGAATATTGAGCCTGATTCCAGAGTGATCATCGTTAACCATAAAAAAAATATCGGCGCGTTTGAAAATAATCAATTTTTGCCTTTGCGGGCATCTGGAGAATGGTTTACATGGCTGGCCGATGATGACTTGATGCATCCGGAGTTTCTGAATACGGCTTGGGAGATTTTTTCTGCGAATCCAGTCAAAGCCGTTTTTTCTGACTATGTCGCAAATGCCTCCCCAAAAGGAATTTTCCCTTTGCCTTTGCGGCGCACGTTGCCACGTATTTTTGGGGGGACTGAATTTTTCCTGGATTACACGGCGCGTTGTTTCCGCACGGTTGGCACCTATGGTGTTTTTCACCGAGAAATTTTTGAGCATTTTCGGAGAATAAAGCGTTTCGGAAATGGTCTACCGGTCTATGGAGACACCTTCTTGCCTTTGTTTGCAGCTACGCTGAACAAGGTTGCATTTGTTGAGCAGCCATTAATTTTCTTGAGGACCCACGCAGAATCACGCTCGGCTAGTTCCTCGGATTTGATTGACTACGCGTCTGCCCAGTGCGACTTCGTTTCCGCTTTTAAGGAGTGCTGTGGGCCTTCCTGTAGTCACGAACAACTGCAGCAATGTCTTTCGAGCATGGTGCGTTGGTTTGCTACCGATAGCTGGGCTGTTATTTGTCGGGGCGATAAAAATGTTTGGCTGCGTATCAATTCATTCGCCAAACATGCGGTTGGAGCATTGTTGCCCATGGTAGATGCTTTGCGCCGTCCGATCCTTGCGTTGGGTATGCTTTCAATGGTAGGTGCTGATTCGATGCAACGTCTAGGCTCCATGCTATTGAAAACTGTGAGAAGGCAGGGATGAATGATATGAAAGCAATAATTCACATCGGTGGTAACAAGACAGCCAGCACTTTGTTGCAGAGGCGACTATTCTCAAAACACTCAAACATTCGATATTTGGGTGAGGATTGCGAAAACTATGATGTTTTATGTAACCTGCTGGATTCTTTGGTTGGGGACGACGACTCCTTCTACGATGAAAAACGAACGCGTGAAATGTTCAATGCCCTCCTTTTGGACGCAGAAACAGATGTTGCACGCGTGTACTCGAATGAAGACATCATGACTTCGGCATTGCCCAGTGTCTGTGCTGCTCGACTGAAGCGGCTAATTCCAGATGCCAGCGTAGTGATGGTGATTAGGAATCAACTGACGACCTGGGAGTCGTGGTACGCGAACCATGGTGCGTATTTGAAGCAGGTTCCGCGGCCTTATTGGCGCCGCCATGTCGGCATCGAGGAGTGGCTTGAGTATTGTTTCAGCTTCCCTAAAAAGACGCCAGTGGAATCGATGAACTATGAGAGGTTCTATGAAATGTTTGCCTCTTTATACGGCGGGGAGAATATCCATGTCTTAATTTACGAGGAGTTATTGAGTAATCCTTTGGGCTACTATGGGCGCTGGTCGGAATTATTAGGCATCCCCATAGACGATATTCTTGAGCGTGTTACGTCGCATAAAGAACGGCCACGTAATTCCGCCAGACGCATGCGATTCGATCGATGGGTTTCTCGCTGGGCATGGGTTCTTGGTGGGGCTGTATTCTTCTCATCAGCTAGCAGGATTTTTCCTCCGCTATTACGATGGTTGGAATCTGGGCCGCCTGCGAATATTTCGTTGCCCAGCGACTGGGGTGCGAAAATTAGCGATTACTACCGTGAAACCAATTCCCGATTGGCGGCTCGAACTGGGTTGGACTTGGGTGGTGCTGGCTATCCTGTTCGTTAGGCCACATTGGCAGACTCCCTCAGTGCTTTTGTTAATGTTCGCAGAAGCAAGATATAAATATTGACTAAGGAAAAAAATGAGTGATGAAAAGAAAATCTTTACGCGTGTTGCATTCGAAGATCTGCGCTTGCAAAAGGCGAGGGAAATGGCCGCCGATGCCAAACTTCATGAAGATGCGCTCAACGTCAAGGTGCGCGCAGGCCATCAGTATTACTGGGTGCATCAGACGAACTGGATGGGCGAACCTTGCCTGCAACTGCCGCAGGACTTGTTTGCTTTGCAGGAGGCAATTTTCAAATCCCGCCCCGACTTCATAATTGAATCAGGTGTGGCTTGGGGCGGTTCGATGATGTTTTTGGCAATGGTGATGAAGGCGTTTGGAGGCACCAAGGTCATCGGAGTCGACATTTTTATTCCTCCGGACCTGCGTGAGCGCTTGGAGTCCCCTCAAAATCCCGTGCGTGACATGATTCATCTGATGGAGGGGTCGTCGACCGATGAAGATAACGTTAAAAAAATTGCAGATCTTATCGGTCCGGATAAAAAAGTGCTGGTTCTTTTGGATTCTGACCATACGCATGATCACGTGCTAAAAGAACTCCGCCTATATGCGCCATTTGTTAAGCAAGGCCAGTATCTGATTTGCGGTGACACCACGATCGAGCGACAGCCCCCATCAGAAGAGCGGCCTCGTGCTTGGGGAAAGGGAAACAATCCGCTGACTGCGCTTAGGGTTTTTCAAGAAGAATGCTGCGATTTTGAAGTTGACTACGAAATCGAAAATAAACTTCTCCTGACCAATAACCCGAATGGATATTTGCGCCGTGTTCGTTGATTTTCTTACAGACTGGACTGCGAAAATCTGATTGAACTCTTGACAAACTCTATGGGTATTAAAAATGCATGAAATTCACATGGCAGGCCCATGGATGACATCCCTCGAAGAGGAGTTTGTCCTGGATGCAATGCGTAATGGCTGGTTCGGAAAGCAGGCGTATTACTACGTCGAGAAATTTGAGGCAGATTTTGCAGCGTGGCATGGGCGTAAATACGCGCTGATGACTCCCAACTGCACGACAGCATTGCATTTACTTCATGCTGGTTTGGGAATCGGAGAGGGCGACGAGGTAATTGTGCCGGAATGCACATGGGTAGGATCGGTTGCTGGTGTCAGTTATCAGCGTGCCACTACCGTTTTTGCCGATATCGACCCGGTCCATTGGTGTCTGACGCCTGAGTCGATTGAGCGTGCCATTACGCCTCGAACCAAGGCAGTGATTGTTGTGGATCTTTTTGGCAACATGCCTGATTGGGATGGCATTCTTGATGTTGCTAGGAAGAACAATCTGCTTGTAATTGAAGATGCTGCAGAGGCTCTTGGGTCAGCATACAAAGGTATTCGTGCAGGAAAATTCGGCGTTGGTTCAGTTTTCAGTTTTCACCGAACCAAGACGATTTCAACTGGCGAAGGCGGGATGTTGTTACTCGACGACGAAGTCCTCTATCAGCGATGCAAATTTCTGCGGGATCACGGGCGTCAACCCGGAACTTACTACAACACTGAAATTACTTTCAAATATATGCCGTTTAATGTTCAGGCGGCACTCGGATACGCGCAGTTCCAGCGCATTGATGAATTGGTGGGGAAAAAGCGGTGGATTTGGCAGGGTTTCCTTGAACGCCTCTCAGATATTCCGGATTTGCTAATTAACCCAGAACCCGAGCATGTTTTTAATGGTGTGTGGGCTACAGCCCTTGTATTTGGGCATTCGCACGGTATGTCTCGTGATCGGGCTCTTATCGAGCTGCCTAAGTTGGGTTTGCCAGCGAGACCTTTTTTCTATCCCCTCAGTTCTTTGCCGGCCTTCCCTGGGCGGGAGAGCGAGGGGCGAAGAAGTAATCCCGTTGCCTATGGTACGTCGGAAAGGGGCATTAACCTGCCTTGCGCCCTTAACCTTACAGCTTCCGATCTAGATGCGGTCAGCGAAGGCATTCATCGTTTGCTTGGTGTGTAGCTTTGCACCAAAACTTTACTCAGGGGGAAAGGCCTGCCTGCAACCTTCGCTGTATGTCTATTAAGTTGAATGATAATACTTTTTGTAGCCGAAGACAGCTCGGGGACTCTTTGTCTTTATGAAAATCTTTCCAAATCTTCGCCGGATTCTGCAGCCCACCAACGCTCGTTTATTAGATAGACTTGGGCGCTATGCCGATAGGCAGTTGGTGCTGCAAGCTGGGGCTAGGGCTCAGTCAAATCGTAATCGAACCGTTATTTCTGCTTTATATGATGTCGAGTTTTCCGCCTGCTCCCAGTGGGGGGAGGACGGCATTATCGATTGGCTGATTGAGCGAATCCCCGAGATTGCTCGCTCCTTTGTTGAATTTGGCGTCGGGGATTACCGGGAATCAAACACACGATTACTCCTGCAGTTGCGCCATTGGCGAGGCTTGGTCATTGATGGGTCTCTGCGCCATATTGCTGATATTCAAAGTCAGGAAATCTATTGGCGGTATGAGATTCGTGCTTTGCAAGCCTTTATCGATGCCGAGAACATCAATGAGTTGATAGACAAGAGTGGAATGAGTGGTGATATTGGGTTGCTTTCAGTAGATATCGATGGGAATGACTACTGGGTTTGGAGAGCGATTTCCGTTATCAGCCCTGCGTTAGTGGTTGCTGAATACAACGCAGTTTTTGGTGATATCCAGTCGCTCACCATTCCATATCGCTCCGATTTTAAACGTGGTGCCGCACATCATTCCATGCTGTATTTTGGAGCATCTCTGCAGGCATTGATTGATCTCGGTATTAGCAAGGGTTATCGCTTTCTCGGAACAGGTATGGCCGGATGCAACGCATTTTTCGTGCGTGATGATCTTTACTTTCGCCTTTCCGATTGCGTCAAATCTATTAAAGCGTATCCCACGCTTGCCCGAGAAGCGCGCGACGAAAAAGGGAATCTGATATTCACAAGCGGAGTGGCGCGCACTAAGATCATTGAAGCCCTACCTGTTGTCGACTTGTCCAGAAATCAGGAGGTGCCACTTAGCTCATTTGCAGAGCTTTACTCGCCGGCTTGGCGTGCGGGAGAGGCTCTGGATTTCTAAATGTGCATGGTTGATTGAGGGCACTTGTTGCGAAGTTCGAAGCGTCTATAAAAACTCTTCATGGCTTGAAGTCTTTTGAAGGTTTATGGAACGAGCATAATTTGCAACGCTAAAATATCTAACAAGATCAATTTGAAAAAAACAATAAATGAAATTCTTGCCCACTCCCATACTTGGGGCAGTATTGATTGAGACCGATGTTTTTTCGGATGAACGTGGCTCTTTTCTAGAAAACTACCGTTCTACACCGTATGCTGAACTTGGGGCTGATCCTTTTGTTCAGGATAATCTTTCTCGGTCAAAAAAAGCCGTTTTGCGCGGACTACACTTTAATGTGCGACGTCCTCAGGCGCAGTTGCTCACTGTGGTGAGGGGAAAAATTTTTGATGTGGTGGTCGATCTGAGGCGACACTCCGCAACATTCGGGCAGTGGTTTGGTACAGAACTAAGTGAAATAGGTATTCGCCAGATTTATATGGCGCCTGGATTTGCTCACGGCTTTTGCGTATTAAGTGACTGGGCTGATTTGCATTACAAGGTCACGAGTGAATACGATCAGCATGACGAGTTTGGATTGCTTTGGTCGGATCAGGAACTCGATATCGCTTGGCCATTAAATGCTCCCATTGTAAGTAGCCGAGATGCCGCTTTTCCTTGTCTCAGTATGCTTACTAAGGATGAGTTGCCTTGCGTGTCAATGGCGCAAAATTGTCCAAACAACTCATGAGTGCAACAAGTGTGGAAAATATCGCCGCGAGCCTTTTTAAGGGTAAAAAAGTATTGATTACTGGCGGTCTGGGCTTTATTGGCAGCAATTTGGCGATTCGCTGCCTCGAGCTTGGGGCCGATGTCTCAATTTACGACAATCTTGATCAAAACAGCGGTGGAAGGATATCCAATATTGATGGCTTTCGATCGTCAGTGCGCCTCGGTTTCCATGACCTTCTCAATTTTGAAGAACTAATAAAATACGCAGAGGACCAGGACATCGTATTCAACTGCGCAGCTTCGACTTCGCACCCTTTTTCAATGCGAGAGCCATGGTTGAATCTGGATGCCAACAGTCGGGGGGTTATCAATATGCTGGAGGTTCTCCGGAAATTTAATCCTGAAGCTCGTTTCGTTCATGTCGGCACAACTACTCAATTTGGAAAGTTGCAATATCGGCCAGCCGATGAATTGCATCCGGAGTTTCCAACGGATATATATTCGGCGAACAAGTGCGTTTCTGAAAAATATGTGCTCATTTATGCAACAGCGTATGGGATGCGCAATACAGTTATTCGTCTGCCCAATGTCTATGGCCCTCGAGCAAGCATTCATAGCCCTGAGTTTACGTTCAATAATTATTTCGTTGGATTGGCCCTCCAGAATAAAGACATCACGGTTTATGGCGAGGGTAGCCAGCTTAGAAATAGCATTTACGTGGAGGACGCTGTCAATGCCCTGACCGAGGCAGCGAGTGCGAATCATCTTTACGGGCAAACCTATCTCGCGGTTCATGAAGAGCACTTTAGCGTAGCTCAGATCGCAGAGGCAACAGTCAAGAATATTGGATCAGGTCAAGTGAAATACGTCGATTGGCCCCATGGACGAAAGAATATCGAGATCGGTGATGCTGTCATGACCAACAAAAAAATAGAAAAAGCTCTCGGTTGGGCGGCCAAGTACAGTCTTGATGACGGGTTGGCGCTCACTGGCGAATACTATCGGCCTCGACTTAAAAGCTATCTAGGCTGAACATAACTTGCTGGGTGAGTAATCTGGCGATTTCATCAATTCATAACTTACAGGTACATAGACAATGACCAAGTTTTGTAGAATTTCAGGCGTACCTATCACTGAAGTGGTTGACTTTGGTCTACAGCCGTTAGGCAATGGCTTTTTGAAGCCGGAAGCCTTCGATGGAGAATATTTTTATCCAATGTCTGTTGGCTTCTCTGAGACCAGCATGATGCTTCAGCTCTTAGAGCAACCTTCCCCTGAAAAAATGTTTCATGAGAATTATGCTTTTTACTCCAGCACGTCCAACTATATGGCCAAGCATTTTCAGGAATTCGCTCAGCAGGTGATGGGTTCTAGTTATCTGGCCAAGGATGACCCGTTCGTCGTCGAGCTTGGTTGCAATGACGGAATCTTGTTGAGAAACTTTGCGCAACAAGGGGTGCGGCACCTCGGTATTGAGCCTTCGCGCAACGTTGCGCTGGAAGCCAACAAAGCGGGCGTCCGCACTCTTTGTGAGTTTTTCACGGATGTTGTTGCTGGCGATATCGTAAGCAGGGAGGGACAGGCAGACGCCTTTCTTGCGGCTAATGTGATGTGTCACATCCCGGATATCGTTAGCGTCGCAAAAGGCATCAAACTACTTCTTAAGCCCACCGGGGTTGCCATGTTCGAGGACCCTTATTTGGGGGACGTGATCGAGAAAACGTCTTACGATCAAATCTACGACGAACATGTCTTCTTGTTTTCTGCATTGTCAATCCGCTATCTCTTTGCATTGCAGGACATGGAGCTTATCGATGTACTTCCGCAGAGCACTCATGGTGGCTCTATGCGCTACGTTATCGCTCACCGCGGAGCTTATCCAGTCATGGCGTCCGTTACGCTTCAAATCGCGAAAGAGGAGTCGCAGGGACTCAATCGTATCTCTACCTTTGATTCGTTCAGATACAAGGTCGAGCTGTCAAGAAAAAAATTGGTTTCTTTGCTGGAGGGACTTAAAACTCAGGGCAAACGAGTTGTTGGATATGGCGCCACCTCGAAGAGCACTACCATCATGAATTATTGCGGTATCGGGCCGGATTTGATCGAATATATTTGCGATACAACACTAATAAAACAGGGGAAGTTTACACCTGGCATGCATATCCCAGTCGTTCCTTATGAGCGCTTTAAAGACGATGCCCCTGAGTACGCGATACTTTTTGCGTGGAACCACGCCAATGAAATCATGGCCAAGGAGAAGGAGTTTATGGCTCGCGGTGGTCAGTGGATAGTCCATGTTCCAGAAGTTAAGGTGTTTTGATGATCCTTTGTGCAAATCCTTCTGCCCAGTTTCTTGCTAGACAGGCAGAAATTGAAGCAGCCGTATTGAATGTAATGCGGGGGAGCCGTTACATTCTTGGAGTCGAAGTCGCTGCCTTGGAAAGTGAATTTGCCGCTTTTATTGGTGTAAGTCATGCAGTCGGTGTGGCGAATGGAACAGACGCTCTTGAGTTAGCCCTAAGGGCACTCGATATCGGGCCGGGAGACGAGGTAATTACTGTTTCCCATACGGCTGTTGCTACGGTGGCTGCCATTGAGGCTACTGGTGCTGCGCCAGTCCTAGTTGATGTGGTGCAAGGCTACTACACCCTTAACCCGTCCCAACTCGGCGAAGTGCTTTCTACCAGAACTCGAGCAGTTATTGCCGTCCATATTTACGGACAGCCTGCAGATCTGGATGAAATTGGTGAGTTTTGTTCCACCCATGGCTTGTCGTTAATCGAGGACGTTTCACAAGCTCATGGTGCAAAGTGGAACGGGCTGCGATTGGGAAGTATTGGCCGAGTTGCATGTTTCAGTTGTTATCCTACTAAGAACCTTGGTGGTATTGGTGATGCGGGGCTTGTAACAACCAACGATAAAGATATTGCACAGAGAGTCCGCATGCTCCGCGAATATGGATGGCGTGAGCGATATGTCAGTGAGTTTCCAGGGCGAAATTCTCGTTTAGATGAGTTGCAGGCCGCAATTCTCAGAGTCAAGTTGCGTTATCTGGATGTTGACAACGAGCGTCGACATCAACTTGCCAAATTTTATACCGAGGCGCTAGCGGGATTGCCGCTGACTTTGCCGGATAAGCGCGCTGGAACGAGCCATGTTTTTCATCTTTATGTAATCCGTTGCTTGCGCCGGCAGGAGTTGTTCGATCACCTAAAGTCCCAGGGGGTTTTTGCTGGAATCCATTATCCGTTGCCAGTGCATCTTCAGCCCGCATACAGTGGACGAGTGCGCTTGGCTGCGGATTTGACAGTGACCGAGTCGTTGGCGAATGAAGTTTTATCTCTGCCGATGTATCCGCAGCTGGAAGATGGTCAACTTCAGCGAGTGGTGGATACTGTTAAATTTTTTTTCAATCGATAGTGAGATTTTTCTAACTTAAAGGACTTTGCCGTGGGATCATGCGCGGGAACATTCTAGAAATTATTTCGGCATAACTAAAGGTTATTAGAAAGCAAACTTATGAAGTTGATCCTTACTGGCGCACTTGGGCATATTGGGTCATATGTAGCTCGTGAACTCCCATTGCAATTTCCCGGTGCAGAAATTGTCTTGATCGACAGCATGATGACGCAGCGCTTCCCCTCCCTTTTTAATTTGCCATCGTTGGCGAAATACCGATTCGTCGAGGCGGATGTGACATCCTTTGATTTAAGACGTTTATTCCATGGGGCTCACGCCGTTATTCATTTGGCCGCAATAACGGATGCCGCCGCTAGTTTCGAAAAGGCTGAACTGTTAGAGACAAACAACTATCAGGCAACCGTCAGGGTGGCCGAAGCCTGTGTTGAAACCGGTGCTCGGCTGATTGTTCTCTCTTCTACAAGCGTTTATGGAACGCAGAGTGCGGTAGTGACAGAAGACTGCGCAGAGAAAGACCTAAGTCCGCAAAGCCCATACGCAGTAACGAAACTCAAGGAGGAGCGAATGGTGGCGGGGTTCAGTGCAGATAGAGGACTCAAGGTGGTCTCTTGCCGTTTCGGCACTATCTATGGCGCTTCCCCCGGGATGCGCTTCCACACGGCTGTCAACAAATTTTGCTGGCAAGCGGCAATGAGCTTGCCCATTACAGTTTGGAGTACGGCGTACGATCAGAAACGCTCTTACCTAGACCTATTTGACGCTGCGCGCGCTATCTCTTTCATCATTCGCGAAGACCTTTTTGACGGTCGCACTTACAACGTGCTGACGCAGAATGCGACGGTGCGCGAAGTAGTAGATACGATTAGGGAATTTGCGCCAACCCTTCGGGTTGAGTTCGTAGATAATAAAATCATGAATCAACTCTCCTACGAAGTTTCAAACGAACGTTTCAGGCTGAAAGGGTTTGCTTTTGGCGGGCAGTTGCGGCGAGGTATTGGTGAAACATTGTCTTTGCTGCGTAATGGAAACTGTGGATGATTGGCGTAACTGGTGGCTAAACCCCGAAGCGTTAGTTTGTAGCATTTGGAGGTAACGTCATAGGTGCGTTTGTACTACGAAATTTTGCGGACTGTTAATCCACAGATGGGGGATTGTTAGCCAAGAAATCAATACAAGGTTGTGGAGCCGAGGTTAAAACCACTTGAACCCCAAAAATACCTTTAAGTGTTTAAGGCTTTAGGCGGCCGAGAATCATTGCTAGTTTCGACCAGTTCAGCTTGCCATGCTATGCATTATTTGCCATTCGACTAATTTGGCTACGAAATAACCTGCGCCGACTGACGTTTTAGAGGCGTGTGAGCGCACAAATTCTGACTAGACATAAGCACTTCGACGATCGTCTTAGCGGCGGCCACCAACTGACAAAGTGATGCGTAAACTCAGGCTTTAAATTGAACCGCCTCAAAGGAAGAGATTTTGAAAATTGCGTTTGACCAACAGGTCTTCCTGCTACAGGAATACGGGGGGATTTCCCGTTACTTTTGCAGTCTCGCGCGTGAATTCTCGACCAGACCAGAGATTCAGCCTCGTATATTTGCTCCCCTGCATATCAATCGTAATCTTGAATCCCTGGACGCTGAACTGTGGTCGGGTTGCAGTTTGCCGAGCCTGCACCCCAAACTGGCCCGTTTGGCCATGATTGCCAGTAAGGCTCTTGCTCGACGGGAGATTTCGCGTTTCAAGCCGGACATCGTCCATGAAACCTATTTTTCGGAAGACGATTTTCGCCCCAATGAGGCGCCCAGGGTACTGACCGTTTACGACCTCATTCATGAACGCTATGCAGACATGTTTGTAAATAGCGCGCAGACTATTGGGCCAAAGAAAATAGCGGCTAACCGAGCAGATCACGTGATCTGTATTTCTGAAAGTACTCGGCGCGATTTGGTGGAGTATTGCAACGTTCCCGTGGAGCGAACTTCTGTTATTTATCTCGGGGTTGATGTTGCTTTCATGCAGACGAATACGAAAAACCAGCGGTGCAATCAACGGCCATTTCTGCTTTATGTTGGTGCCAGGGGAGGCTATAAGAACTTTGAGGGACTTATTCGAGCCTTATCCAGATCGGAGCGTTTGCGTCGGGAATTTGATCTGGTCTGTTTTGGGGGCGGCCCCTTGACTGCTCTCGAACGCGAGCTGTTGGCGACTTCGGGGCTGCGAACGGAGCAAGTCATCCAAATGGGGGGGGCGGATGATGTACTGGCCACGCTTTACCAACAGGCGGCAGCCTTTATTTATCCATCACTTTATGAGGGCTTCGGTATTCCACCTTTAGAGGCCATGGCCGCTGGATGCCCAGTCATTTGTAGCAAAAGTAGCTCACTGCCGGAAGTAGTTGGTGATGCGGCCGAAACCTTTGATCCCACAGATGTAGAAGCTATGCTAAAAGCAATGGAAAATGTACTGAATTCACCAAGCCGCTGCAGAGTTCTTTCCGAAGCTGGTAGTGCTCGTTTCCCTTTATTTAATTGGGAGAAATGTGCTCGTGAAACAGAGGACCTCTACCGAAAGCTAATATGAAAAGTGCATTGATCTGTGGAGTTACTGGGCAGGATGGCGCCTATCTTGCCCAGTTGTTGCTAACCAAGGACTATGAAGTCTGGGGGGCTTCCCGAGACGCACAGGCAGCCAGTTTCGCGAATTTGGAAAGGCTTGGTATCCAACATGAGGTGAGGGTGTTGTCAATGGCGCAAAACGATTTTAGAAGTGTGCTCGATACGCTCTCCCGTTCCGAGCCTGATGAAATATATTTCCTGTCAGGGCAGAGTTCGGTAGGCCTTTCTTTCGACCAGCCGGCGGAGACCATAGAAAGTATTGCCTATGGGGTACTCAACCTGCTTGAGGCAATCCGTTTTCTGGGGCGTCCGGTACGTTTCTATCACGCTAGTTCAAGCGAATGCTTTGGTGATGTTCTCCCAGGAGAGCGTGCCAATGAAATGACCCCTTTCCGCCCCCGCAGTCCCTATGGTGTGGCCAAAGCATCCGCCCACTGGTTAGTTGCCAATTATCGGGAGGCCTATGGTCTCTATTGTTGCAACGGCATTCTTTTTAATCACGAATCCCCGTTGCGGTCTGCACGCTTTGTCACCCGCAAGATTGTTGCGGCAGCCTGCCGCATCGCTGCCGGCTCGGACGAAAAGCTTTACCTTGGTCGACTAGACATCGCAAGGGACTGGGGGTGGTCACCGGATTTTGTCGACGCCATGTGGCGTATGCTGCAGCTAGACTCGCCGGACGACTATGTCATTGCTACTGGCGAGTCTCATACGCTGGAGTTTTTCGTTGCCACAGCTTTTTCCCAGTTGAAGCTGGACTGGCGTTGCCATGTGGATATTGATCCAAAATTGTTTCGGCCTTCGGAAATCGTCCACAGTGTTGGGAATCCCGATAAAGCCATGAGGGGGCTGGACTGGAAACCAGTGGTGGCATTCCCTGAGTTGATCGCCAATCTTGTGCAGGCCGAACTAGCCATTTTGAGTCGGAAATCTTGAGTCATGACTGAGATGTTACTAACCATCATCACCGTGACAAAGAACTGCGTCGCGACCATCGATAGAACGCTGGACTCGGTTAGCGCAGTCAAGCGTCCCGGCATGGAATATGTTGTGGTGGACGGAGCTTCGACCGATGCCACCCTGGAGGCCATTCGCTCCCGGGGTGGGCTGGTAGATCAACTTGTTAGCGAGTCGGATACTGGCATCTACAATGCTATGAATAAGGGAGTTGGGCTGGCTAGGGGTCGCTACATTCTCTTCATCAATGGAGATGATGCCTTGGTGCCCGATGGGTTTTCTGTTGTCATAGACGCTATGGCCTGCGAGCAATATGGAATTATCTGTGCCACCACCTTGGTGGGAGAGCTTGCCAGTCCTGTCGAGATCCTGGTGGCAAAACCTTGGCGTCTGCCGTTCTTCAATTCCATTCCCCATCCATCATCGTTTGTGCGTCGAGATTTGCTGTTGCTTAGACCGTTCCGCGAGGATCTTTATATCGTGTCCGATTACGATTTTTTCCTTTGCGCCTATCTGGCGGGACATTCCTTTCTTGTGCTGGCGGTAGTTACGGCCCTGCACCAGCGAGACGGTGCTTCCAGTGATGTTCAGCAATCTGAGTTGGAAATGGAGCGAGTGCGACATGAGCGCCTTGGCTGGTTTTTTCCAGTCATTAACGGCGTGGCGTACTTGTCAAGATTGTGTAAGCGTGCTATCAATGGAAGGATGACATGACCAGCCAACAGCAACCCGTTGTGGTCGGTCTCGCAGGCGGTCTTGGTAACCAGATGTTCCAATATGCGGCTGGTCGTGCGCTAGCCTTGCGCTTTGGGGTGCCATTAGTCCTGGACCTATCCTGGTTTTGTAACCAGTTGGAGCGGCGGTTTGCTCTCTCATCATTTAATATCGAAGCAGAGCTGCGCTCTCAGTGCCTTTGGCTATCGCCCCGTGTCCAATCCCTTTCATCCCGCCTTTCCCGGCGATGGTTACCACGCATCATGGGGGTCCCGGTGTGGCGTGAACCCCATTTTCATTACGCATCAGAATTTACTGTCCTTTCGCGGCCGGTTTTCCTAGAAGGCTATTGGCAAAGCGAGCGTTATTTTCGTGATATTCGTGTACTGCTGTTGAAGGAGTTCTCGCTAAATGATTATTTGCCACCTTCCTGCGCCAAACTCCTCGAAAAAATAAGTGAGTGCGATGCTATTTGCGTACATGTCCGCCGTGGCGATTATCTTAGTGATACGGTGGCGGCTAAGGTCCACGGTATTTGTACACTTGAATATTATCTAACAGGGATTGAAGAATTATGCCAAGGACTTACTCTGCCCCGGTGCTTTGTCTTTTCCGATGATCCCGCTTGGGTTCGATCCTCATTTACTATCCACTGCCCTATGACGGTGGTTGATATAAACGGCCCGAATGATGCGCATCTGGACTTGGCGCTGATGGCTGCGTGCCGCCATTTCCTCATTGCAAACAGTACTCTTAGTTGGTGGGGTGCTTGGCTTGGGAGCCACGCCGAAAAAAAAGTGATCGCGCCGGCAAGCTGGTTTTTGACCTCGCTTAAGGATACACGTGACCTTTTGCCGGATTCCTGGCAACGTCGCTGAGAAAAAAGTGCGGATTTTACTTACATCCCCCACCTACCCGCCCTTCATCAGTGGACTCGGCAATGCTACGGCCCAGCAGGCTGCATGCTTGGCCCAAGCAGGGCACGAGGTCGTGGTGGCTACCGGGGGGGCGCAACGATCCTCCCGAGAGATCGAGGGCGTCCGCGTAGAGGCCTTCGGCTTGACCGGAGCGGATTGTTGGCTCAACCCCGTACGAGGCGATGTGTCCGCCTACGTCGATTTCCTGGTTCACAACGATTGGGATGTGGTGTTGCTTAACGCCTGGCAGAACTGGGCAACTGATCTGGCTTTGCGCCACCTAGAGCTAATCCCCGGCCGCAGGCTCGTCTATAGCCATTGCATATCCACAAACGTCTTTTATACCCATCAGCCTTTTCGTTCGCTCATACGTTACCTAGCCTGGCGTCCCTACTGGTGGCGCCTGCCAAGGTTGATGGAGCGCCTCGATGGCGTGCTGTTCTTGTACGGTGGAGACTGCTGTGACACCCGCTTCGATGATTTCCGCCTCGCCCGGCGGCGTGCAGTGCCTTTTCGGGTTGTCCCTAACAGCCTCTCTCCTGCGGCCACAGCCTTATTAGCCAGGCCGCCTCAGCCCTTGCCGGTACGTAATTGTCTGATCGCGGTGGGTTCCTATCAATGGCAAAAGGGTTTCGATTTTGTCCTGCGCGCCTATGCGGGCTCGCAGGCCAGGCATCAGTTTGCCCTGCATCTCTTCGGCCAGGAGCATTGCGCCTACAGCGAGACCCTGAGCTCATTGGTGCGCCGGCTTGGACTGCAGGAAGACAGCGTAGTGTTTCACGAAGGGGTGTCGGGCGACGCCTTGGTTGCCGCGTATAGTCATGCACGGCTGCTTCTTTCGGGTTCCCACACAGAATGTCAGCCATTGGTCTTGATCGATGCCAGCGCTGTCGGAACACCATTTGTTGCCCGCTCTAGCGGTTGTATTGCAAGTATGTCGGGAGGAGTCGCTGTCCGAACCTGTGAGGAGATGTCCTGTCAGATCGATGCGCTGACGAAGGGTGGGCCGCCGTGGGAACTGCTAGCGCATGCCGGGCGCCAAGCTGCTATGGAGCTATATAACCCCGACCATACGGCTCGACAATTACTGGATGCCTTGACCTTTATGGGGGTCGACTAACTGCAGCAATAGATCATCATAGAGTCTTCGAAAGGTCATTTAGACCTGGTTCCAACAGCAGTGCTTACGTCCTGAACCAGCCTTGGCTAAATTGGTAGTTTGATGATAGGCGTTGGCTCCTCTGTTTGTTCAGTATTCGAGTTGCTTTCATACTTACCGATCGCCTTGAAGTATGCCGCGAGCGTTATCACATTACATTGTGTCGCTATTAATAATTTTAACAGTTAACTTGAAAAGCCTTTTGAAGATGGCTACGTTGCAACATGTATGCAACAGAAAATACGCACCCAGCACACGTCGAGTTTTAGATCATTGATGTAAATGCACAAAACCTTAAACAGGGATAATTTGGTTTTGAAATCATTAAGCGAAGCTGCATTCGGTAGTATAAAACACAGTTTTTGAAGCTTATCGATTTTCAGTCTATCTCAATATGGTGTTGTCAAAAAAAATCTTGGAAAATTAATGCAATGTAGTGTTTCGGTTGCAATGGCGACCTTTAATGGTGAAAAATACATCATTGAGCAATTAGAGAGTTTGGCTCGGCAAACTTTACTGCCGGCTGAATTGATTATTACCGACGACGGCTCGACTGACAAAACTGTCGACCTCATACAAGGTTTTGTTAATCAGCTTAACTTTCCAGTTCGGCTTGTCAAAAACGAGGCTCGGCTGGGATATGGAAGAAACTTTATGAAGGCAGCCTCACTTTCCCAATCGGAATATGTCGCATTCTGTGATCAGGATGACGTCTGGCATATAGACAAGATTTCAATTGTAAATGCAGTAGCTTGTAAAAAAGAATATGACTTAATCGTTCATGGAGGCAGAGTCGTCGATGCTTCCTTGACTGAACTGGGGGAGTTCTTCCCGATAGTTGCTGAGGGGGTAATCAAACTCGATAACTATTCAAAATTTTTTTTCCCAGGCAATGTAATGACAATCAAGCGTGATTTTTTGATGATGCTAAATTATGAATCGCGAAAAGATTCCGATGGAAAAAGCTTTGCGCATGATCTTTGGATATGCGGCGCTACTCTTCAGAGGGGTACTTGTTATGGCGTTAACACCCCGTTGATATCATATCGTCAGCATGATTCAAACGTAATCGGTTTTTCTGAATTAGTTAATTCTGAAAGTTACGCTTCCACCTTAAAAGTGAATTAGCCAAGTTTTGTAACTGATCTGAATGGCAAGAGATTAAATGGTTCAATATGTGCATTAAATTGAAAAATCCGTGATTTGTAATGCACTTTCAGTCGTAATTGTGTTGTGTGTTTATGGAGATGGCCGATGAAGCACTTGCTATCGTTCCAAAAAATCCGTTAGCAAGGTCACTGATACGTTCATATCATGCCTCCCGTGGTACAGTACGAAGTCTGGATTCAATGGTGGCTCATAGGGACTGTTGATGCCCGTCATATTGGGTAACTTACCGCTGCGAGCCTTTTTGTAAAGGCCTTTCGGATCGCGTTGTTCGCAGACTGCTAGTGGTGTATCCATAAACACCTCGACAAAATTCGGAGTGCCAATAAGCTCTCGTGCCATCTCCCGCTCCGCCCTGAAGGGGCTAATGAAGGCGGTTATGACCACCAAGCCGGAGTCAATCATCAGCTTTGCTACTTCGGCTATTCGTCGGATGTTCTCCACCCGATCAGCATTGGTAAATCCCAGATCCTTGTTGAGACCTCTGCGGATGTTATCGCCGTCCAGAATATAGGTGCGCTTTCCCTTGGTGTGGAGTTCTTTTTCCAGGGCATTGGCGATAGTCGACTTACCGGAGCCTGAAAGTCCCGTGAACCAGATTACTTTGCCCTTGTGGCCATTGAGGTGTTCGCGGTCTTCGCGGGTAATGCTGAGTTCTTGACGATGTACGTTTTGTGCTCGCCGCAGGTTGTGACGGACCATCCCGGCGGCGACTGTGGCGTGGGTGAATTTGTCCACCATAATAAAGCCGCCCAAAGTTTGGTTCTCGTTGTATGGTGCAAAGACCAGCGGTTTGCTCAGCGCCAGGTTTGCCACAATGATGTCGTTTAGGGTCAATTGTTTGCATGATTCGTGTGCTTGGGTGTTCACATTCACCCGATACTTTAGGCTGGTGAGACTTGCGCTGGCCCACTGGTTGGCTAGTTTCAATTCGTAGGCTCGGCCCACGTGTCCATGTTCGTCGTTCATCCACACGAGAGTGGCTTCGAATTGGTCAGTCATTTCTAGCGGCTTGTCAGCCAAGGCGATTACATCGCCGCGCGAAGCATCCACCTCCCGATCCAGCACAAGGGTCACGGCATTGCCGGCTTGGGCCGCAGTCAAGTCACCATCTGCCGTGACGATACGCGCTAAGGTGGCCGTCTGGCCAGACGATGTGACACGAAGCGAATCGCCCACCGCCATTTGCCCCTCGGCTAACGTGCCGCTGAAGCCTCGGAAGTTTGCATTAGGCCGGTTAACCCACTGTATCGGGAAAACGGCTTCGTTGTATGGCGGTTTGTCGAAATGGACAGTCTCCAGGTATCCAATCAAGGTTGGGCCGTGGTACCAGGGGGTGTTCCGAGAGCGCTTGGTGATGTTGTCGCCCATGAGGGCCGAAAGCGGGATGGGAGTGATAACCTTAAAACCAAGCGGTTGGGCCAAGGTGTTGAATTCGCTAACGATGGTATCGAACACATCTTTTTTGTAGCTAACCAGGTCCATCTTGTTGACCGCGAGTACCACTTGCTTGATGCCCACTAATGAAACGAGGTAGGCGTGGCGGCGGGTCTGCGTGAGTACACCCTTACGCGCATCGATCAGCACGACTGCTACTGCAGCCGTGGAGGCGCCAGTTACCATATTACGGGTGTACTGTTCGTGCCCAGGGGTGTCGGCCACAATGAACTTGCGCTGGGGCGTGGCAAAGAAACGATAGGCCACGTCGATGGTGATGCCTTGCTCGCGCTCGGCGGCCAGGCCATCCACTAGTAGGGCGAAGTCGATGTCCTGCCCTTGAGAGCCATGCCGCTTCGAATCGGCCTCTAGTGTGGTAATTTGATCGTCAAGCACTTGCTGCGACTCCCACAACAGCCGGCCGATCAGAGTACTCTTACCGTCGTCCACACTCCCACAGGTTATAAAGCGCAACAAATCTAACTCAGCTTGCCGAGTCAACCATTCATGTATGGAGGCAAATTTAGGAGTTTGGGCCGTGACTTTATGAAGGGGATCCGAAGGGGGTTTCTTGGGGCGCGCCATCAGAAATAGCCCTCTTGCTTCTTCTTTTCCATGGAGCCCGCGCTGTCGGTGTCTATCTTGCGGCCCTGTCGTTCGGAATGACGGGCTTGGATGATTTCGAGCAGGATCTCTTCCAGCGTCTCCGCTTCTGACTCAACCGCCCCCGTGAGCGGGTAGCAGCCCAAGGTGCGAAAGCGCACCTTCTTGATTTGCACCTCCTCGCCTGGAAGTAAGCGGCAACGCTCGTCGTCCACCATCATCACCATCTCTGGCCGCACTACCACCGGACGTGGCTTGGCAAAGTACAGCGGCACCATGGGAATTTTCTCCTGATAGATGTATTGCCAAATGTCGAGCTCGGTCCAATTACTCAAAGGAAAAACTCGGATGCTCTCGCCCGTTCTCTTTTGGGTGTTGTAGAGGTTCCAGAGCTCGGGACGCTGGTTCTTCGGGTCCCAGCGGTGCGTTGACGTGCGGAAGGAGAATACCCTCTCCTTGGCGCGGGACTTCTCTTCATCGCGCCGGGCGCCACCAAACACGATGTCGAACTTGTAATGGTCGAGAGCCTGCTTGAGACCCTCTGTTTTGGTGATGTCGGTGTGCAGTGCCGAACCATGATCGAAGGGGTTGATGTTTTTATCGATCGCCTCTGGGTTGGTGTGCACCAGCAGGTCCATGCCGCTTTCGCGGGCCAATAAATCGCGAAACAGGTACATCTCCTGAAACTTCCAGCGCGTGTCGATGTGCAGCAACGGAAACGGTGGAAGCGCCGGAAAGAACGCCTTACGCGCAAGGTGCAGCATGACCCCACTGTCTTTGCCGATGGAGTACAACATCACAGGGTTCTGCGCTTCGGCAACGGCCTCACGAAGAATGTGGATGCTCTCGGCCTCCAGTCGCTTCAGGTGTGGGGACGATGGCAAATCAGGTTTGACGTTGCCGCTTAAGCTTAACCCGGTGGGCAAAACTGGGCGGTAGGCCTGCAGGCAAAGCTGGATTTCTGCGCTGCTGGGCGTGCCGCGCAAGTGCGCGACCAATGCTCCGTTCGGGAACACGGCCAAGGATTTTCCGATGTGGTGCTGCAGGTCGGCCAGCGCTTGTTGGATGACCGCATCGCTCAAACTTGTCAATGGCACCCAGAAGCGGGCCCCACGAGCATCGTTTGCGTGCAAGCATGGCTTGCCACTAGGCAGGGGGTGCAACTGGGCAAACAGAACCCGGTCGCGTCGCTTGCGGGCCTGTTCGATGGCCCATTCCAGCACAAGCCGGTTGGGCGATCGGTCGTGCTCGTCCATTAACAATTCGGGCGTCAGCTCTTGAGGTAGAAGGCCCATTGCGTTCAGGCGCCGTTCGGCGGTGCGTTTAGTATCGGCTTCGCCCAGCGCTTGTAACTGAACGAAGGCGAGTTCGCTGCCCCAGACCTGTGGCGCGTCCAGACCATGAAGGCTGACTTCGATTGCCGTCGCAAGTTGACTTATATTCATATTCTGCCATGTTAATTGACTATTATTCTCTTATATGGCGTATTAAAACACAGAATAATACGTAATGCGACATGGCTATCGCGAAGTCCTGCTCGAGCAGTTGCTTCCCATTACATGTGCAGCTGGAGATGTCATCACAGCAATCTAAAGCCAAGGATTGATCCTCTGGCGAGCTGACTTGGCTCTCTTCAAGTCCTTTCTTGGTAACCATGAGCGTTGGATGATTATTGGGCGCAGACGTGTATTGTGAGCAATCCAGATCGTGATTGGGCTTACAGAGATGGGTATGTACCGATATGGTGTTGGAGTGGCTGCGTGAGTCCTCTCTTCGTCATCGTCGATCAGGAAGAAGAAGCCTTGACCGATATGGAGCATCTTCCTGCATTAACTGGAAAAAAATCTCAATAACCTCGCCTAAGCGGGTATGCGTTTGCAGGTAATCGGAGAAGTTATCATTTCGTAATTACAGTTCGAACGTTTTTAGCTAAATAAAGTGAGCCTGGATGCAAAACCGACAAATAAGTTTTAGTGTTGAATGAACTTTGTAAATCAGCCTTTTGTCACTGTCGCACTTCCAGTCCTAAATGGTGGTTCTTTATTGCTGCCTTCAGTCCAGTCTGTGCTCAGACAATCTTGGCGTGATTGGGAATTGCTAATTCTTGATGATGGATCCACGGACGATTCAATAGATCAGTTGTACTTTCTTTCTGACCCACGAATCATCATTGTGCGAGATGGTCACAACCGCGGACTTGCTGCGCGGTTGAATCAGGCGGTTTTAATGGCCAAAGGAAGGTACTTTGCTCGGATGGATCATGATGACATTTGTCATCCAGAGCGTTTTGCCAAGCAGGTGCATTTTTTAGAAAATCACCCTGAAGTTGATTTGCTGGCTACACAGTGCGTCACTATGGACGAAGACAATCGATTAACTGGGTGCCTGCCCTCGGCTATCGACCACGCAGATATTTGTCGGCGCCCATGGCAGGGTTTTTATATGGCGCACCCCACTTGGCTGGGACGAATTGAATGGTTTCGTGATAATTTATATAGAGAGCCAGCCCATTATTTTTGTGAAGATCAAGAACTCTTACTTCGTGCCCACAAGTCAAGTTGTTATCACACACTTCCAGAACGGTTATTGGCCTATCGTGTCCGGACCCATGCACCTTGGGAGAAATTATTCCGTACGCATCGCGCTATGCTAAAAATGCAAGTTCAGTATTTCCTTGGGCAAGGTGATTTGCTCAGCGCTTTGCTAAGTGGTTTCGTGGGGTTAGCACGAACTGGGCGCGATGGATGGGGTGAATTGCGTCACAGAGTAGCAATGGGTAGCAAGTCTTCACAAAAAACACATCCTTTGCCTGAAGAGGATTCTGAATGGGAGTCGATATTTCAAAGCGTGAATACGAATATGAAAAAGCATATTCATGATAAAACGTATGGCTGAAATGCTTGAGGCAAAAAAAAATAAAGGCTCCGAATTGCCTATAATTATTATGGTTGCAACCACTCCTTTCGCTGTTAATGCATTCCTAGTAAACCATATAGTAGCTTTATCCAAGCATTACAAAATCATTGTTATAACTAATATTTTGGCATATGAAATAACGCCCGAAATTTTAAATATAGCAGAAATACGCCATGTAAATTTCAGTCGTAACATTTCTTTATTAAAAGATATAAAAGCGCTACTGAAGTTAATAGTATTGTTTTTCCAAGTTAGACCTTCAGTCATACACAGCATTACTCCAAAAGCCGGACTCCTGGCGATGGCGGCTGGATTTATAAGCCGCAGTCCTAAACGCTGGCATACCTTTACTGGCCAAGTCTGGGTGACTCGTGAGGGCCTCATTCGCAATATTCTCAAGGTGTTAGACAAATTAATCGTATCAATGGCGACAAGAGTTTTTGCTGATAGTCTCTCTCAATGTCTGCTTCTTGAAAATGAAGGCGTTGTTCACCTTGACCAAATATCCGTTCTTGGCCCTGGATCCATTTCTGGTGTAGATCTCAATCGATTTCATCCCGACGCGGCTCATTACGAACACCTTCGACACCAGTTGGGAATACATATAAACGTAATTGTGTTCCTATTTGTTGGCCGATTAGCCCGAGATAAAGGCGTTTTAGATTTAATTCAAGCATTTTTAAAACTTTCCTCCGAGGTGCATGACATTGAGTTGTGGGTCGTAGGCCCTGACGAAGAAAGGCTACAAAAAGAATTACGAAAATTAACAGAAAACAGGAACGTATCAATTAAGTGGTTTGGAAAAACTTCAAATCCAGAGTATTTCATGTCGGCCGCGGACATTTTGCTGTTACCGAGTTACCGAGAAGGCTTTGGCTCCGTCATCATTGAAGCAGCAGCTTGTGGCATACCTTCTGTTGCATATTCAATTGATGGTGTGGTTGACGCTATAGTAAATGAGGTAACCGGACTATTAGTTGAAGTCGCGAATTACGAGGCTTTTTGCCTTGCCATGAAGAGACTGTCTATTGACAAAGGCCTGCGCAAGAATCTTGGCCATGCAGCAAAGGAGCGCGTTATCAACAATTACTGCGGAGAAAGAGTTACAATGTCTTGGGTAGATTATTATTTAAGCGAAACAAAGTAGCGAAATAAAACTATATGAAATTTTTTCTGGGTATTTGATCTGTCATGGCAAATAAAATTAGGTTTTGAAATTAATTAAGTGCAAGAATCTAAGTCAAACAAATATAGAGATTTTTTATCTGCTGTTGCCATATTCATTGTTAATAAAATAAATATTAAGGGGGTAATTACCGCAGTCACTAAGACAGTAGTAATTAAGCATGATTAAGATCGCAGCAACTTGCTTGAATTCGCCTGCTGGCGTTTCGGCATTTTTACAATTTGGAATAGTTTTTGGATTCGCTATTGCCTCATATTTAAATATGCAGTGGCTGAAATCTTACACTATAGTATACTTTTCCGTTGTAATGGTAATTTCGTTCATTGTAATTATCATAAGAAGGCCGTGGACCAAATTTTTAATTGGACGAATAGATATTTTATTTTGTATATTTTTTTTATTAGCCTTTATTTCGGCAATAACTAATTGGACGCCTAGTACCTATTATTATATTTTGTTATCCCCCGTATTTTTCATCACTCCCTTCGCTTTAGGCCGTATCATGAATGATAAAGATTTGGCGGTATTTATAAAACTAGTTCTGATGATGGGTGTTGCGTTATTAATATTAATGCCAATCGAGCACCATAGGATTGGAAACCAATCGCTTGGATCTTCTTTAAATCAAATATTTAGCCAATCACATGGTGTGATGCTTGCTGGATTGCTTTTTATTCCTACATTATTAGCCCTTATCTCACGCATACTTATTACAGATTCAAATAACACACTAAGACAAAATTTAATATTATATTTGTTATTAGGCTTTTTAATTATTGCATTGATATGGATTAATTCTAGAGGATCCATAATCGCAGGTTCAATTAGTGTATTTTTATTGTATTTATATTCTTCATCATCGAGAATAAGCCGAAAAATATATACAGTTGCTTTTATGGCTTTATTCATTATAATTGGGATAAGTAACATACCCGCATTAAATAATAAAAAAAATATTAGCGAAATTGGTTCGCCGGTACCAGTATTTTTAAATGAAAAACTCGAACCAAGCCACCAAAAAAATGAGCCAATACTTGGGAGAAAATCCTGCGAAAGCATTGTTAATTCCGTTACTGATAGATGGATACATTATCAAACTGCGGTGGCAATTTTTTATGAACACCCAATAATTGGAGTTGGTGCAAATAGATACGGTGAGTTTTCATGCACTGGACCGGGCTCGTTCCCACATTCTTCAATACTCCAAGTTCTGGCTGAATTGGGATTGATAGGATTTTCAATTTATGCTTCAATGTTGCTAATTTCATTACAAACTGTACATAGGTATTTTTGTACGACAAGTGATGTATTTAAAAAATCAGTCATCGGTTGGCTGCTTGCCTATATGAGCTTTCAGTTAATTGTCAGCCAACTGTATGGCAATTACTTTTTAAGTGCAGGCATATACTTTGTATTAGGAATTGCGGCGAGGGTATTTGGCGATGAATCCAAAAAAATAATAGGAACGAGCGAATAATATGCGTTTCCTAATTACTGGGGCTAATGGTTTTATAGGTAAGCGGTTATGCGAAACTCTAATTGCTGCGGGCTATGATGTAAGACGTGCGGTTCGTCAGCATGATGGAATACAAAATACGATCAAGTTGTCTGATTCCTCATGCTTTGAAGAATTAGTTAATGCAACAATTGATATAGATTGTGTTATTCACTTGGCCGCCACAAAAAATAGAATAAAAAATAAGAAATTAATAAATGATAAAAATATTGTTCATGAAGAAGATTTATACTTTACAATGCGTTTAGCTTATGCTGCAAAAATTTCAGGCGTTCGCAGATTTATATTTGCTAGCACATTAAAGATAGATGAAAATGATAAAGTATTTACAACGAAAGAAGTAGTACAGCGAAGAATGAATTACGTAATGTCAAAATATATTGTTGAAAATGAATTACGTTTATTTGATAATAGCGCTGGTCTTGAAATTGTGAGTTTAAGATTCCCGGTTGTATATGGTCCGAATGTGGGGGGGGGATTTTTATTATTTATGAAATTAATTTCTTTAAATTTGGGGTTGCTTTCCCCGCAAATTAGTTTTAAGCGTAGCATCATATTTATAGATAATTTGGTTTCAGCATTAATTACTTGTGCAACACATATAAAAGACACAAGAGGGACTTTTACTGTTGCAGATTCGGAGGAAACCAATTTCTCTGAGTTATTATTAATGACGGCTGATGAATTAAATAAAGAAGTTTTTATATTTAAAATTCCAAATTGCATTTATAAATTATTTATTATGATATTAAAATCAAGTGATAAATTTGATTTTATTACAAATGATAATTTTACGGATTCCCAAAATTTTAAAAATCATTTAGGCTGGACGCCACTGTATACACTTAATGAAGGAATCAAAACTACTGTAGATTGGTATTTGAATGGCAGGAAAAATAAATAATTAAAATTAATTACAGAATCCGGAATAAACCGTAAATCTAGGACTGGCTGATTAAGATGTAAAAAATAGTTATCAAGTGGAGTATTTCTTTTTAAATATTCTTGAATTGTAGATTTTTTTAATTTAATTGGCATGAAGTGAAGTTTAATTTTAGCTTCTATGAGCTGACGTGATTTGAGTTAAACATAGAATCTATATTTCTTGGTAAGATTTTGGTGGGTAACGTGAGTAAATCGATTTGATATTTCGCAATTATTTTCACAATGCAACTTGGAGCGGAATCGTTGCTTTTTTCCGTGCACTATCTGGAATTTTATGCACTGTACTTGCGCTCCGACTGCTAGGTACCTATCAATATGGTCGTCTTTCAATGTGGCTATCTTTTTTTATAATTTATCTATCATTTATCTCAAGCGTTTTTACCGTATTAGTTGTAAAATTGCTAAGCACGACGATTGAGGGTAACACTCAAGCCGATCCAGAGTCCTTAAAACGGCCTGCTACTTTGCTATGTTGCTTGTCTTTAGTATTTCTTGTTCCGGTTACTTTGGTGTTAAGCGCATATTCAGAGCAATCAAGTTCTGTAAGGTTATTGGAGACTCAAGTTTTTGATTATGCGATTCTTATTATTGGCGCTCTTACTGGAATCCAAATATTGGTCGCATTTCAGTCTGCAATCATTGAAGGAGCCGGAAGGCTCGACTTGGCCACTAAGTATCAACTTACAGGGCCATTTATATTGCTAGCATGTCTTTTATACAGTTACTTTTGGGACGTCACATTTGATCTTGTTAATTATTTGCTTTTGATATGTGCCGCATCCGTATCTGACCTTGTTCTAATTTCGATCGTTAGACGCTATTTAGGACTGGGGCTTTATTCAATAGCTAATATAAAGGCAAGTAATTTTAGTGAAACAAAAAAATTACTACGATATGGTGGAATGTTGCAGGCAACATCGTTGCTTGGTTTATTTTTAGAACCATTGAATAAACTCCTGCTAAACCACTTTACGGGATCGGGAAATGTTGCAATCTATGATCTTTCTATGAAAGTGGTATGGGGCATCCAGCACCTTATAAGTTCGGCAATGAGGGTGTTTGTTCATATTGGTAGTCAAGATAGGCCTGCGTTAGGTAAATTATTTGCGGGGGCCGTTAACTTGCTAGGAGTCCCAGTAATAGTCTTGCACTCACTTGGCGCGATCTTTCTTTATCTGGTCTCAGTTTACTGGATTAGTATTGATATTGTGCCATTAATGATCTTTTTTGTTATTGCAACTCTATCAAACTTGGGGATGATTTTCATTTCACCCTTATATTTGAGTTTAATTGGAGCTAATGAATACACTTTTATTTTTCGTATACAAGCCGTATTGGCGTTGGTTAACACACTTGTATCAATTTTAGCGATTCCCTTTCTTGGCTTGATTGGTGCGGCTTTGGGATTACTATTAGCTACGGCCATAAATGTTCAGGCAATTTTCAAGCGGTGTAGGAGTCATGGAGTTAATTACAGTGATTTGGCCAATTTAATTAGTAATAATAAATCACGTTTCCTTTTAGCAATTTTTTTATTTGGAATAACTATTTTTCTGGTGATTGCCGAAACAGGCCATATAATTTTTTTACCATTATCCTTACTTTTTTTTATAGGAATAATGTTTCGAGAGCCATTGCCACGGAGAATGATTGGCTATTTATTCATTAGGCGTTAGTAATTGGGCTATTTTTAAGAATATTAACTTTTAAAATCAAATTGCATTGATTAGCAAATTAAAAATTATTCAATATTGTAGGGGCTGGCGAGAAAGAAAATTTTCACTGGTTTGGAGATTGTTACTCCCGGTGCGTCTTTACCTAAATTACTTCCCAATTCAAAAGGGTAAGGGATTGCTGTTGCGTAATTTCGTATTGCCATTACTTCCGTCTATGGACTGTGAGTTTGAATTAGTTTTGCCCGGTGAGGCAAAAATTTCGCTTAAATACCGTGAAACTATAGGGTGGTCTAGTTTGCTCTATGGCACCTTTGAACTTGCGGAGCTTGAGTTCGTAAGAAGTTACCTCCGACCAGGGAGCAATGTTTTTGACATAGGTGCAAACGTTGGTATTTTTTCGGTTTTGATGAGTGTTGCTTTACGGCAGTCTGGCAATGTTTGGGCATTTGAACCAGAACCAACTAACGTTAAACGTCTAAAGTTGAATATTGAACTAAATGGAGTCGAAAATGTACGGATTTTTTCCTGCGCCCTCGGAGAGAAAGACGCTCACAAAATGCTCCAAATGTCTCATGACCCCGCATATCCTTCCCTGGTAAAAGTTGAGCCAGGATTTAGTGATGGCACAGATATCTTGGTGCAGATGCGAACACTTGATGCCGTTTGGGATGATGGTGGTAAGCCTCATATATCTTTTATCAAAATGGATGTAGAAGGGTCAGAATTGCAGGTACTTAAAGGTGCAAGTATTTTTCTAAAGGAGTGTCGTCCAACTATGTTGATAGAAGCCAATACGCCAGAGCAATTGGAGTCTCTTACTAAATTACTTGAAGGCTACGGCTATGAAGTTATTCATCCGCATGGTTTTGTTCGGCACAACTATCTGTTCTATCACTCCTCTTGTGCGCAAAATGTGCTGCGACTTATATAGTTGTTGAGGCGTCAATTCCTTGCAAATTCCCTTAGTCCATATGACGATTAGATATCCTCGCATAACTGTAATTACTCCAAGTCTTAATCAGGCAAAGTTCTTAGAGCGAACTATTCTTTCTGTATTAAACCAAAATTACCCTGACCTTGAATTTATTGTCATTGATGGCGGATCTACTGATGGGAGTAAAAAAATACTTTCGAAATACACTGATCGAATTACCTTTTGGGAAAGTAAGTCTGACTGTGGGCAGGCCAATGCCATAAACAAAGGGCTCGAGCGGGCGACGGGAGATTGGGTGTGTTGGCAGAACTCTGATGATATTTTTTTCCCTGAGGCCTTTGAAAGCATGGCGAAGGCTTCTGGTAAGTATCCTAATGCAGGCCTCATTATTGGAAATATGAGGCTAATCGACGAAAACGACCGATCTCTTCGCGAGCTACGCTACGTCAACCCAGACCATGGAGCAATGCTTGCAGAAGGTATGTTGATGGCCAACCAAGCAGCGTTTTGGCGTCGTGAAGTGCAAGATCGTATTGGCTTACTTAATGAGAACTATCAATGTTCATTCGACTATGACTGGTTCTTACGGTTAACTGCTGCTTGTAACGGTGTCCATATCAATTGCACTTTAGGTGCACTTCGTTTGCACGCAGATACCAAAACATCAAATCAGACTAATCTCTTTAGTGAAGAGAACAGGCGTATTCTCTCTGGGCGTGAGGTTTCAAGGTGGAGGCGTCGTGCTTTTCAGATGAAGCGGCTATGGCAAACTCTTTGCCGAGGTGATTTGGTTTATGTATTGCGTGGTGTGTTTCGGCGCGTGGCCATATCACTTGGGATGGGCCACTAAATGTGCGGCATTCTCGGCTGGATCGGCGTTAAAGATCCTGTTGCACATAGAGACCGCTTTGAAAAAGCGTTGGATTTACTAGCTCACCGTGGGCCCGATGATAGAGGTGTCGTAGCATTCCCTGACGCACTAATCGGACATCGCCGCCTCTCAATTGTTGACCTATCTGCCTCTGGTCATCAACCAATGCACGATACGCATTCCGGTGCCGTCATCACTTTCAATGGTGAGATTTATAACCATCTTGAGCTGCGCAAAGAACTAGAGAGTTTGGGGCATTTGTTCATAGGTACATCTGATACTGAAGTTCTCATGCATGCACTTCTACAGTGGGGTGAAGCTGCGCTAATGCGTTTGAATGGTATGTTTGCATTCGCTTTATGGCAACCTAATAAGCGTCGTCTTTTGCTAGCGCGTGATCGGTTCGGCGTAAAACCGCTCTATTATCGAATTGGCCCTGAGGGACTGGCTTTTGCCTCAGAGCCCAAAGCGCTATTGCATTTGTTCCCGGAGCATCGCAGGCCCAATCACGGCGTTCTGCTAGATTTTTTGGCGAACAATGCACTTTATTCGGGGGACCAATCCTTTTACGATGGCATTCACGTAATGCCTCCTGCACATTTTGGTATTGTTGAAGAAGACGGAAAGATACACCTTCAAACTTATTGGTGCTATCCGACAGAAGAAAACAATAGCCTGAACGATGAGGACGCGATATCGCAGTTTGGAGAGTTGCTCAATGATGCAGTTCGTATCCGCTTGCGTAGCGATGTGCCTGTTGGTCTAACTTTGAGTGGGGGATTGGACTCCACCGCTATTTTGGCATCTGCCCACGCCTGTCACTCGCGGCAGATGACGTGCTTCACTTCCGTCTATAACTCAGAAAACACGGGGGAACTCGATTGGGCCAAACGCGCAAGCAAGCAGACAGATGCAAATCTCATACCTGTAATGGCGCCGCAGGCATCATGGCTAAATGTTATGAGAGACGTCATATGGCACATGGATGGGCCTGGTTACTCTCCTGCCGTGTACCCCTTGTGGTGTTTGATGCAAAGAGCCCGTAGCGAAGGTATTCCCGTGCTGCTTGAAGGGCAGGGGGCAGATGAAAGTCTTGCTGGGTATCCTCAACATACAGCTCTTGAAATGTTGGCCTACGTTAAAGGTTTATACCCTGAAAAACGAAGCTTGTCTGGCTTGCTTAGTCGAGTTAGTGGAATGCGGTCAACATTTACACTGCCATGGGCCGCTGCTTGGATAGCACGTGAAACTCTTCCTAGTTTGGTAAATTTGCAGCGGCGTCGAGTTGGATTTCAGTCCTTATTGAGGTCTAACGTTCAAGCACCTCCACTTCAAAGTAAGTATGCAAATGACCAAGGCGATCCTGTAAGAGCGCGACTATTAAAAGAACATGCCCAAATAATTCTTCCTGGATTGCTTCACTACGGAGATGCCATCAGCATGGCCCACTCTATTGAGACCCGTCATCCCTTCATGGACTATCGATTGGTTGAATGGTTATTCCGTCTGCCTACACGTTTCAAACTCCGACAAGGTGAAACTAAGTGGGTGTTGCGGGAATATTTAAGAAGTCACAATCAAGTGGCTATAGGTAACAGGCGCGACAAGAGAGGCTACCCCACACCAGTTTCCCAGTGGTTAGGAGCTGAGCAAGGCCGAGAGGTTGAAGACTTGTTGATCGACAAGCGCGGCCTCTTGCAGGAGTGGTGTCATCCTGCTGCCATCCGAAATCTACTCGAAAGTAACCGCAAAGGCGTTATGGGTGCTGAGCATCAGCTTTACAAATTAATTTCTACTCAGATATGGCTTAAGACTTGTATTGAAGGTGACCAATGATGGCTGCTCCCATTATTATCTTTGCTTACCGGCGACCACAACACTTAAAGCGCATGTTAGAGAGTTTGATGATTTGTGAAGGATTCGCTGATAGCCCTGTTATCGTCTACGTTGACGGGCCTAAAAGCGCTTCTGAAATGTCTGAAATATGTCAAGTACGCCAAGTTGTACGAGAGTTACTTGGCGCTGATGCGGAGTACCATTTCAGTGAAGTTAATCGTGGATTGTCACAATCAATTATTGACGGCGTTTCAGCCGTAATTCGGCGTTATGGAAGGGCAATTGTTGTTGAGGATGACTTGCTGCTCGCTCCTAACTTTCTCAATTACATGAATACAGCACTTAATTTCTATCAGGACGAAGAAAAGGTATTTCAGATTTCTGGTTATATGTTTGAAACGCAAGAATTAGATGATCAAAACGCGGCAATGCTATTGCCACTAACAGTATCTTGGGGCTGGGCAACATGGCAAAGAGCTTGGAAATGCTTTGATATTTCCGCCACTGGATGGCAACATCTTTTAAGTAACTCTACACTGCGTCGAAAATTTAATATTGATGGTGTTTATGGTTACTCCACAATGCTTGCAAGACAAATGATGGGGAAAAGAGATTCTTGGGCTGTTCGCTGGTATTGGTCGACCTTTCAAAATGATGCCTTGACAGTTTTTCCTCCTCAAACACTAGTTCGTAATTTGGGTTTTGACGGTTCAGGAAGTCATGGTCGTGGTTTTTTTCGGAACTTTGATCATGACCAAGCCAAATTGACGCAAAGAAATATCGTCTTTCCTAAGGCAATCCAAGTTAATCGCGCTAATCTTATTACAGTAAAAAATGCCCTTAGGAAAGCCAACGGGGGTGGGTTCGGTTCAATCCTTGACTATTTAAGATGGATAGTTACCAAAAACCTTGCAAAAAAATTAGTTAAATGAAGTCGATATTTAACCAACTGATAAAGTTTTTGCATCCTCAAAAGGGAAATCTAACTGTAGGTAAGCGCTCGTCCGTTGATTGGCTTAGGATCGGACGACTGGCCGGTAAGGTTTTTGTTGGCGAAGACTCCATAGTTAATTGCCGAGTTGACTTTGATACAAGCCAAGGAACTGTAATTATTGGGGACAGGACTTACCTGGGAGCAAGTCACTTGGTATGTCACTCCAACATAGAAATTGGTAATGACGTCATTGTTTCATGGGGCGTAACGATCATGGACCACAACTCACATTCGGTGACATGGACCGCTAGAAAAGATGATGTCTCTCGTTGGTCTACTGGCCAGAAAAATTGGCATCACGTCAAGGTTTCGCCTGTAAAAATTCATAATAAAGTTTGGATCGGCTTTGGAGCAACTTTGTTAAAAGGGGTTTCTGTTGGTGAAGGGGCAATAGTTGCTGCTCGTTCAGTTGTAACGCGTGATGTTCCATCTTTTTGTATTGTTGGTGGAAATCCCGCAAAAGTTATACGTGAACTTACCAATGACGAAAGATAGAACGCATACTAGTAACCAAACTTGGGAAAATGCGGTGCTCTGGTTACGAAATCAGACTGAACTGCACAAATTAGTGTTGGATGCTTATTACGATGATCCTCTGCATCTTGCTGCCGAACGATATTGGAATAGCGACGAATGGCAAGCGATACGCTCTCTTTTGCCCCAAGCTGGAATGGTTTTAGATGTCGGGGCTGGGAGAGGTATTGCAAGTTATGCTTTTGCACGTGAGGGGTTTGCTGTGACGGCACTAGAGCCATACGACAGCGATATTGTTGGCGCTGGAGCCATACGTAAACTTGCATTAGAAGCAAACTTGCTGATTGAGGTTGTTCAAGAATTCTCAGAGAAATTGCCTTTTGAAGATGCAAGTTTCGATGTGGTGTTTGCTCGAGCTGTTCTTCACCATACGGATAATTTGTATGCCGCGTGTAAAGAATATGCGCGTGTACTTCGTCCAGGAGGAGTTTTTGTGGCTGTTCGAGAGCATGTGATTTCGCAACATGCTGACAAGCAAGCATTTTTGGAGGCGCATCCACTCCATCACCTTTATGGTGGTGAAGATGCATTTCTTCTATCAGACTATCTTCGCGCGATTGAAAGCTCAGGATTGCGAATGGCTAAGGTTTTAGATCCTTTTGCCAGCCCGATTAACTTCGCCCCTTACTCTCTCAAAAGTTTTCAGCTAGAAATTGCAATACGCATAAGTCGCTTGATTCCATATTCTGCAAAGGTCTTAGTCAAATTAATGTCCGTTTCGTTGATTTGGCAAATAGTGCGCAGAATCCTTAGCGTATTTGACGACCGGCCTGGGCGACTGTATTCGTTCATCGCTGTTAAGGGTCGAAGATGATTGTTTGGATAACAGGCGCCAAGGGCTTCATTGGCCAGCATCTTGCAAGGTATCTCGCAGATAGGGAGCACACTGTGTTAGGGATTGGTCACGGCTTTTGGCCAGAAGCCACTGAAGAGGCACGACTTAAGTTTTGGCTTAACGGTGAAATCTCAACCAGCAATTTAACTTCATTGAGATCTATAAGCGGACTGCCTGATCTTGTCGTGCATCTTGCTGGGGGAGCCTCTGTTGGTGGAGCTATCTCCAATCCGTTTGAGGACTTCTCCCGAACAGTTAGCACTACAGCAGAGTTATTGGAATGGTTGCGTTTGAATTCTTCTCGTACTAGAGTGGTAGTTGTATCCAGTGCGGCCGTTTACGGATCATCACAGTTAGAGCGCATTAACGAAACAGTGCCGACACATCCAGTTTCTCCCTACGGTTTTCATAAATTGATGATGGAGCAGTTGTGTCGTTCATATGCAGCCTGCTATGACATGAATTGTGGAGTTCTCCGTTTGTTTTCCGTTTACGGGTCTGGGCTACGCAAACAGCTGTTGTGGGATATTTGTCGACGTTTGCTGGACGAGCCGAAAAGTATTGAGCTTAGCGGAACTGGTGATGAATTACGTGATTGGACGCACATTTCCGATGTTGTTAAGGCGATTGAGGCGACTTACGTTATGGCCTCTCCTGAGGTTCCAGTATTCAACCTTGGCAGTGGCCAAGCAACCACTGTGCGTGTTATTGCACAGACGGTTATTGATGTTTTCGCGGCAAAGGGAATAAGCTGTGAGTTGAGATTCAACGGTGCTGTTCGCCCAGGAGACCCATTTAGCCTGGTTGCAGATCCACATCAATTACAAAAGCTTGGCTTCGTCTGGCACGTTAAACCGCAAGACGGGATTTCAGAATATGTCCGATGGTTCTTGTCCCAATCTGCAGGTCGGAAATAGAAATGCGAATTGCTTTCCCACTAATCGGTGGTAAGGAATGGACAGGTGGACGTAACTATTTATTCAACTTAATACGCGCCTTGGTGAAACATTATCCGAGTGCAGTCACTCCAGTATTATTCTATGGACAAGATGTTGATTCAGAAGAAATTTCTAGCTTTGCTGGCTTAGCAGGCGTTGAATTAGTCAGTGATTCTTCTTTTGATCGCAGGCGCCGCTTTTACTCACTAGCCCAAGCTGTTGCTTTTGGTGTTGACAGGAGAATTCGGGGTCTACTTATAAAGAATCGTATCGACGTCGTATTTGAAACTGCTCAGTTTTTTGGAACACGTCTGAATATTCCAACCATTGCTTGGATACCAGATTTTCAGCATCGCCATCTTCCGCAATTATTTCCCCCTTTCGCTAGACTCAAACGTGAATTTGGTTTCCGTGCACAAATATATGCTGGCAGATTCATAATGCTAAGCAGCCAAGATGCTCGTCAAGACTGTGAGTATTTTTATACTGCTACAAAAGGCCGAACGCACGCAGTACATTTTGCAGTGCCTCCACCTGCGGCCGTAGATTTCGCGAAAGCACGAAAAATTGCGGATAACTATGATCTTCCTGAATATTTCTTTTACTTGCCCAATCAGTTCTGGGTACACAAAAATCATTTGTTAGTGGCAGAGGCGTTATCAATTCTTCGTAAGCAAGGGCGTAAAGTAGTGGTTGCCGCCTCAGGTAACAATCAAGACCCTCGAAATCCAAGATATTTTCAAAGACTTTGCGAAAAAATTGATGCGCTTGGTGTGCGTGATGAATTCAGACTACTGGGGCTTATCCCTTACGACCATCTTGGAGCCTTGATGCGTTCTTGTACGGCACTACTTAACCCATCTTTGTTTGAAGGTTGGAGCACTACAGTGGAAGAAGCCCGTTCATTAGGTGTGCCGCTTATTCTTTCTGATCTATCCGTGCATCGTGAACAGGCTGGTGATTCTGGTAATTATTTTGACCCTAAGTCCGCTTCATCATTAGCTCAGGCGCTTGTATCAATTACCCCTATATCTCGGTCCGAGAGGAGTATCTTAGAGGCAACTGCAGCTGGGCAAAGTGAAATTAGGGTGCGTGCGTTTGCAGATCAATTTTTAGAACTTGCAATGTGCTGCGTCAAACAGTTCAGACAATGAAAATTTCAGTTATCACAGTTACAAGAAATAGCGCAGCTACTTTGCCGGACGCTTTGCGTTCGGTGGCATCCCAGAGCCTAAAAGAGCTAGAGCACATTGTGATAGATGGAGCTTCTACTGACGCTACTGCAGAGGCTGTAAGGTTACATGGAGCCCATGTATCAAAGTTTCTTTCCGAGCCGGACATTGGAATTTACGATGCAATGAACAAGGGCCTGCGTTTGGCAACGGGCGATATTATTGGATTCCTAAATGCTGACGATTACTATGCGGATAGTGGTGTACTCGAGCGGGTAGTGGAAACCATGAGCCGCTTAGGCTTGGACGTAATCTACGGAGACGTAGCCTTTTTTAGAAAAAAAAATCCGCACATAATTGTGCGCCGATACCGCTCAGATCGCTTTTCTCCGCGGCAGCTCGCATGGGGATGGATGCCCGCCCACCCTGCTTTCTTTATGAAAAGAGAAATGTATCAGCGTATTGGCTTCTTTAATACTAATTACCGAATAGCTGGTGACTTTGAAATGATGACGCGTATATTCCAGCAACCCCAACTTCGTTTCGAGCACTTACCAGAAATTTTGGTCATGATGGGTGCCGGTGGTGTAAGTAATTCAGGATTAACAAATACTATTACTCTTAATCTTGAGGTGTTAAAAGCTTGTAGAGAAAATAATATAAAAACAAATATCTTGAAATTGCTTTCAAAATATCCTTTTAAGTTTCTTGAGTTTGCTTCTGCTATTTTAAAAAATCGCTAGCAGGAGTTACTTGTAATTTGAATCAACTGCCTGCGATCGGCAAATAAATTTATCTCTTAAATTTAAATTATTGGGCGGATTCAAGTTCGAAGCGCAACGCGCTTGAGTGATTGATGGAACACCTCTGCGGGTGTTTTGAACCCCAATCGTTTTCTGGGTCTGTTATTCAATCTGTTTTGAATCATTCTAATTTCCTCATCACTAACCGTAGACATGGTTCGCTTCTTTGGAATGTATTGGCGCAGCAACCCATTAAGGTTCTCATTGCTGCCTCGCTCCCAACTGGCAAATGGTCTTGCAAAGTAAGCGGTGGAGTTGAGTTGTTGATCAATCAATCCGTGCGCTGCAAACTCTTTTCCATTGTCATAGGTCAGAGTCTTGACCCTGACGGAGAAGGCCTTGAGGTTGCTCACTATGGCTGAACTAACCAATTCAGAGGTTTTGTTGGCCACCTTGGCAATGACTGCATA